>Ga0172377_10000529_pt1 | contig 36091 bp, 25 predicted proteins | sample Pumphouse3metaG_FD_119749 | JGI IMG/M metagenome (GOLD analysis project Ga0172377, IMG submission 119749) | Leachate microbial communities from a municipal landfill in Southern Ontario, Canada - Pumphouse #3 metaG | ecosystem: Engineered > Solid waste > Landfill > Unclassified | place: Canada... | reverse complement strand
TTTGGGTATAATCCTGAATGAGATGATCAGATCTCTATGACAAAAACGGACTTTTATTGGATTTTAATTTAGGATAGCCCTGAATGAAATGAGGGCCTAACTCTCTTTATCTTAATATCGTTGATGATAACGATATTGAAAAACAGATTTGGAGGGCCGAAGAATGTATAACTTCAGAAATTAAACAGAAATGGCAAATTTAGTAGCAATTGTAGGCCGGCCAAATGTCGGTAAGTCAACACTTTTTAATCGTTTAACACAGTCTCGTCGTGCTATTGTAAGTGATACGGCTGGAACTACTCGTGACAGCCAGTATGGTAAATGTTCGTGGAATGGAGTGGAATTCTCTATAGTAGATACTGGCGGATGGGTAGTCAATTCGGAAGATGTCTTTGCGGATGCCATTCGAAAACAAGTATTGGTAGCTACTCAGAAATCAGATCTTGTCTTGTTTCTGGTGGATATTGAAACCGGTGTAACAGACTGGGATGAGGATGTGGCTAAGATTTTACGAAAAAGTAAAATTCCGGTCTTGCTTGTTGCCAATAAAGTAGATAATAGCTCTGATTATTATGAGGCTGCTGATTTTTACAGACTTGGTTTAGGTGAACCGCTATGTATCAGTGCCGCCACAGGTGGAGGAACAGGAGATTTACTGGATTTAGTCCTTCAGAAGTTGAAAAATGTTCCCGAAGAGAAGATTGATGAGGAAATCCCGCGTTTTGCAGTTGTAGGACGCCCTAATGTGGGAAAGAGTAGTCTGATCAATGCTATGATTGGTGAAGATCGTAGTATCGTGACGGATATAGCAGGTACAACACGAGATAGCATCTATACTCGTTACACCAAATTTGGTTTTGATTTTTATCTTGTAGATACGGCTGGTATTCGCAAGAAGAATAAGGTTACGGAAGATTTGGAATTCTATTCTGTCATGCGTTCAATCCGTTCCATTGAAAATAGTGATGTATGTATTCTAATGCTAGATGCGACAAAAGGCATTGAGTCTCAGGATATGAACATCTTCCAATTAATCCAGAAAAACAATAAGTCATTGATTGTCGTTGTGAATAAATGGGATTTGGTGGAAGATAAAGATCAAAAAGTGATAGATACTTTTAAGGAAGCTATCTATAGACGTATGTCACCATTTGTTGATTTTCCTATTATTTTTGCTTCTGCGCTTACGAAACAGCGTATTTTTAAGATCTTAGAGATAGCCAAACAAGTTTATTTGAACCGTAAGATCCATGTGGGGACGGCCAAGTTGAATGAGGTCATGCTCCCGATTATTGAAGCAAACCCACCGCAGAGCATGAAGGGGAAATATGTGAAAATCAAATATTGTACCCAGATACCGGATACTCAGATTCCATCTTTTGTGTTTTATGCCAACCTTCCACAATATGTGAAAGAAAATTACCGGCGTTATTTAGAAAATCAGATCCGAGAACACTGGTCCATGCATGGTTGTCCTATTAATGTTTTTGTCCGTCAGAAGTAATGAGAAAATCTTTATTTTTTTTTATTGGTTGTATCTTGTTATGCGGGATAAGTGGCTGTCATCACAAAATAGATCCTTCTGATATGGCGGCAATTACAGCTAAAGGGTATTATGATCAACTCTTGAAAGGTAATGTCAATGATTTTGTGGGTGGTACTTATCATGCCTATCCTATTCCAAAAGCTCTTCATGAACAGTTGGTCGCAAATGCTAAAATGTTCGTTGGCATTCAGGATTCTCTTCATCAGGGCATAAAGAAAATAGACATTGTTGATTCAAAAATAGATACGGTTTCGCATACCGATAATGCCTTCCTGAAATTCTTCTATGGGGATGGTTCGGATGAAACGATACTTGTTCCGATGGTTGAACACCATGGAAAATGGATGATGAGATAACCTTTGAAAGAAGATCATATAAGAAAAATAAAAGCAAAGCAGTGCTGAATAGATTTTCAGTACTGTTTTTTGATTATATTCTAAAAGGCTAAGAATAATATTTCCGAATCTGGACTATCAGGCATTAAAATCCAATCATTACAGTGATGAGCTTTCTTCAGGATATTCTTCATTTTTTTCTGCTTGTTTTACTTTCTTGAACAAATCAGATGCAAAGATAAAGTCATTGAGATGTTTATTAGTGCTGCTCATGATTTCGTCCTTAGTACCTTGCCAGCCATTATGGCCTTTATAGATGAATAAAATATTCTCACCGATACCCATTACAGAATTCATGTCATGGGTATTGATGATGGTTGTCATGTTATATTCCTTTGTGATACTTGAAAGAAGCTTGTCAATGACGATAGATGTTTTGGGGTCCAGACCTGAGTTCGGTTCGTCGCAAAACAGATACTTCGGATTGAGTACGATTGCACGGGCTATTGCCACGCGTTTCTGCATACCTCCTGAAATCTCAGAAGGATACTTGTGTTCTGCATCAAGCAGGTTGACACGGGCCAGGCATTCTTCTGCTCTTTTGATTCTGTCCCGTAGGTTCTTATTGGAAAAGACATCCAGTGGGAAACGTACATTCTCTTGAACTGTGAGGGAGTCGAAGAGTGCTCCCCCTTGGAAGATCATTCCCATCTCGCGTCGCATCTTAGCCGTTTCTTTCTTGCTTAATTCCACGAAGTTCCGTCCGTCGTAGAGAACCTGACCGGTTGTGGGTTTTAACAATCCTATGAGATTCTTCATAAGCACTGTTTTCCCGGAACCACTCTGTCCAATAACCAAGTTGGTCTTACCGGTCTCAAATGTTGTGTTGATATTGAAGAGAACGGTCTTGTCATCAAAATTCTTTGTGAGATTTTTAACTTCTATCATATTCAGAACTTAAGGAAAATTGGCTCTCGGGTTAAGAAAGTAATTGGGTTAGAAAAATGTCTGAGAACAGGATAAGTACACTACTGCTGACGACAGCATTCGTGCTCGCTTTCCCAACTTCTACAGAACCTCCTTCTACCGTATATCCGAAATAGGAGGAAACGCTGGCGATGATGAAAGCAAAGAATAGACTTTTGATCATACTCATCCAGATGAACCATTCATTGAAAGAGTGCTGAATTCCCAGCGTAAGGTCATCGGGTGAGATGACATGTCCGATATAGGCTGTACCATAGGCTCCGATGATTCCCATCGCTGATGAAAAGATGACCAGAAACGGCATGATTGTCATTAAACCGAGTATTTTGGGCAATATTAGATAATTGGCAGAATTAACTCCCATGATATCCAGTGCATCGATCTGCTGAGTCACCCTCATCGTTCCCAGTTCTGAAGCAATATTCGAACCCACTTTTCCGGCTAGGATCAGGCACATGATTGAGGAAGAAAATTCAAGAAGCATGATCTCTCTGGTAACATATCCGGATACCCAGCGCGGCATCCATGGACTCTGGACGTTGACCTTGATCTGAATGCAGATTACAGCACCGATAAAGAAAGAAATCAAAAGGACAATACCGATGGAATTAACCCCTAATTGTTGCATTTCCTTAAGATATCTCTTCATGAACATTCGCATTCTGTCAGGTTTGGTGAAAGAACGACCCATGAGCATCAAATATTTGCCGAATGTTGTAAGCCACTTGAGTAATATCATATATGAATTTTCAAACTTTTATGTATGCAAAAGTAACCAAAATCTAATAAAAAACTGCAATATTATTGATAGTTTTTGAATTTAACAATGTTATTCTCTCCTTTTTTCGTATTTTTGCACATAAATAAGGATATTATGAATGATATAGATAGAGGGCAAATTAAGTCATCTCAGATGTCAGGCTATGATCAGCAAAATCCACAGCTTTTGCAAAGATCTGTTTTGAGGACAGAAGGATTGGTGAAACGGTACGGCAAACGTACGGTGGCTGATAAGGTTACCATCAATGTAAAGCAAGGTGAAATCGTTGGACTGCTTGGTCCTAACGGGGCAGGTAAAACAACTTCTTTTTATATGACAACTGGGCTGATACGGCCTAATGCCGGGCATGTTTATATTAATGATAAGGAAATCACAGACTTCCCGGTATATAAGCGTGCTCGCGCGGGCATTGGATACCTTCCTCAGGAGGCGAGTGTCTTCCGAAAGATGAGTGTCGAAGATAATATCATGTCTGTTTTGGAAATGACGAAACTTTCTCATAAACAGCAACTTGCTGAACTTGAAAATCTGATTAAGGAATTCAGACTTACAAAAGTCAGACAAAATAAAGGTGACCGGCTTTCCGGAGGAGAGCGCCGCCGTACTGAGATTGCACGATGTCTGGCAATTCATCCGAAATTCATTATGCTGGATGAACCTTTTGCAGGGGTGGATCCGATAGCCGTCGAAGATATCCAGCATATCGTCTGGCGATTAAAATATCGTAATATCGGTATCTTGATAACTGATCATAATGTGCAGGAAACACTGTCTATTACGGATCGTGCTTATCTTCTTTTTGAAGGCCGTATCCTTTTTCAGGGATTACCTGAAGAATTGGCAGTTAATCCGATCGTACGTAAGAATTATTTAAGTGAGAATTTTGTCTATCGCCGCTTTAAACCGAATGTTGAAGATGAGGAGGCTGAGGAAGACTCTGAAAAGGAAATGGCAGAATAATTATGAGATGGTAAAAAAAACAAATTTTTCACCTTTTATTAGGAATATTCGCTATTATTGCGTAATTTTGCACTTCAATTGCTGCATAATTAATTAAATAACAAATACATCAGAGATGAAAATTTCATTTGAAAATCCTGACCAAGTCAATGGCTTGCTAACGATGATAGTTGAAGAGCCTGATTACAAAACTGATGTCGAGAAGACACTGAAGGACTATCGTAAACGTGCAAAAGAACCTGGATTCCGTCCGGGTATGATTCCAATGGGACTGATTAAACGTCAATTTGGGGCTTCTGTAAAAGCAGATTCTATAAATAAATTCGTAGGAAATCAGATTTATAAGTATGTAAAGGACAACAAGATACAGATGTTAGGCGAACCGCTTCCTTCTGATAAGCAACAACCTCAGGATCTGTCGAAAGAACCTCCTTATACTTTTCTCTTTGATATCGCTGTAGCTCCTGAATTCAAGGTTGCTCTCAGCGGGAGAGATAAGATTGAATATTATAATATCACTGTCGATGACAAACTTCTGGATCAACAAGTAGAGATGTTCGCTTCCCGATCTGGTAAGTATGAACAGGCTAAGGAATATACTGATGGGGATATGCTGAAGGGACATCTTGTAGAACTTGATGAGAAGGGTAATGCTAAGGAAGACGGCATCTCTGTTGACGAAGCTGTTATTATGCCGAAATACATCAAGGTTGATGACCAAAAGAAACTTTTCGATAATGTCAAATTGGGTGATGTTATCACATTTAATCCTAGAAAAGCTTATCCTGACAATGATACAGAAGTGTCTTCCTTGTTGAAGATTGACAGAAAGGATGTGAAGGATCATGTGAATGATGTCACTTTTCAAGTGTCTGAAATCCAGCGCTTCGTGAAGCATCCTGTAGATCAGGAACTCTTTGATAGCGTGTTCGGCAAGGGTACTGTAAAGAATGAAAAGGAATTCCGTGATAAAATTACTGTCGGCCTTAAGGCTCAATTAGCCACCGATTCTGACTACAAATTTATTCAGGATGTTCGTGCTCATTGTGAGAAAAAGGTTGGAAAACTAACCTATCCGGATAGTCTTCTTAAACGTATTATGCTGGCTACCAACAAGGACAAAGATCAGGCTTTTGTGGATAAAAACTATGATCAGAGCATCAAGCAACTTACCTGGCAATTGATTAAGAACCAGTTGGTTGAGGCTAATGGCATAAAGATAGATGACAATGATGTTAAGGATACTGCTAAGGAAGCAGCCCGTGCCCAGTTTGCTCAGTATGGTATGGATAATGTTCCGGAGGAATATATTGATAATTATGCTGAGGAAATGCTCAAGAAAAATCAGAATAATGATGCTCTTGTTGACCGTGCAGTTGATCGGAAATTAACTGAGGCCTTGAAGAAAGTTGTCAAGTTGGATCCTAAAGAGATAACTTTGGATGATTTTAACAAGATGATGAGCGAAAAATAAATTTTAAGAAAAAAAAATTCTTTTTTTAAAGGGTTATCGACTTTTTTTCCTATCTTTGTTTCTACGAATGAAAGAAGGAAGGTCGATGACCCCTTTTTCGTCTTTCAAAGGAACTGTTTATAAGGGGGTGAAGCTGTTTATACTGTATGTAGAAATAGCTGTTCGTTGAAATAACGAGGAAGCCTCTATGACTTTTCTTGTAACGGATGAAGGTCTTTCGTAAGATAAAAGATGGAAGAAAGAAGGAAGGTTTAACCCCCTCCTTTATTTGTGTAATAAATAAGAAAGGAAAATTAATGGACGTAAAAAGTGATTTTAGAAAATATGCTACTCAGAAACTGAATATGAATGGCATGGTGCTGGATGATGTCGTTAATGCACAGCAGCAATACTTGAATCCTTATATTCTTGAAGAACGTCAGTTGAATGTTACCCAGATGGATGTGTTCTCACGCTTGATGATGGATCGCATCATTTTTTTGGGAACAGAAATTGACGACTATACAGCGAACACGCTACAGGCTCAGTTGCTTTATCTGGATTCTTCGGATCCGGGTAAAGACGTGTCTATTTATATCAATAGTCCTGGCGGGAGTGTGACAGCTGGTTTAGGTATTTATGATACCATGCAGTTTATTTCCAGTGATGTGGCTACGATCTGTACAGGTATGGCTGCGTCAATGGCTGCCATTTTACTTGTATCTGGTAAGGAAGGTAAACGCTCCGGACTGGAGCATAGCCGTGTCATGATTCACCAGCCGCTTGGCGGCGTTCAAGGTCAGGCCTCAGATATTGAAATCGAAGCTAAGGAAATTCAGAAATTCAAGAAAGAATTGTATACTATCATTTCTAATCATTCTCATCAACCTTACGATAAGGTTTGGGAAGACAGTGATAGAAATCATTGGATGACGGCTGTTGAGGCTAAAGATTATGGAATGATAGACAAGGTCCTCTTGCCTAAGAAAGAAGCAAAGAAAGAAAAGAAAGAATAAATTTATGCCAAAGAAAGTTTGTAGCTTCTGCGGAAGATCTGAAGATGAGGTAAAGCTCCTCATTTCAGGCTTGAGTGGTTATATTTGCGAGGATTGTGCCAGGCAGGCATACGACATTGTCAAGCAGACAGGAGTTTTGAAAGAGGAATCTCCCAGTGAACCTTCGCAATATCCGTTCAAGTTGAAAAAATTGCCTAAGCCGAAAGAAATAAAAAAATATCTTGATGAATATGTGATCGGGCAAGATGAAGCAAAAGAGTATTTATCAGTATCAGTCTATAACCACTATAAGCGTTTACAACAGCCTGCTGATGATAATGGTGTAGAGATAGAAAAAAGTAATATTATCATGGTTGGAAGTACAGGTACGGGTAAGACTCTGCTTGCACATACTATTGCTAAGTTACTTAATGTTCCTTTTGCTATTGTTGATGCCACTGTGTTTACCGAAGCTGGATACGTGGGAGAGGATGTAGAGAGTATCTTGTCAAGACTTCTTCAAGTAGCTGACTATAATGTAGAGGCAACTGAACGGGGTATTGTCTTTATAGATGAAATAGATAAGATTGCCAGAAAAGGGGATAATCCTTCCATTACTCGAGATGTCAGCGGTGAAGGGGTACAACAGAGTTTGCTGAAATTGCTCGAAGGTACAATGGTAAATGTGCCACCTCAGGGGGGTAGAAAGCATCCTGATCAGGAGTATGTCCATGTAAATACCAAGAACATCCTGTTTATCTGTGGTGGTGCTTTTGATGGTATTGAAAGTAAAATTGCCCAGAGACTAAATACACATACGGTCGGTTATAATTCGGTTCAAAATACAAGAAAGGTTGACAAGGGCGATTTGATGCAGTATATCCGTCCTCAAGATTTGAGATCTTTTGGATTAATTCCTGAGTTGATTGGACGACTTCCCGTACTTACTTATTTGAAGCCGCTTGATCGCGTAGCTTTGAGACGGATTCTTGTGGAACCGAAAAATTCGATCATCAAGCAATATGTCAAACTGTTCAGTATGGACGGTATTGAATTGACTATTGATGATGCGGTATTTGATTTTGTTGTCGATAAGGCTATTGACTTTAAGTTGGGTGCCCGTGGACTTCGTTCTATAGTAGAGTCAATAATGATGGAAGCTATGTTTGAAATCCCTTCCAAGAGATTAAAGAAGTTTGAAGTGACTTTGGATTATGCCAAGGATCAGTTCAATAGAGCGCATCTGCGTTCGGCCTGATAAAATGAGAAACCGAAACTTTATTTTTAAATGATGATCTGCTATTCTTTTGCCATCGGGATAAAATTCAAATTAAAAAATTTTTTTCAGAGTTTGGAAGTTTCCCCGTGGTGTAAAGAATGGACTTGCTCTGTTGAATAAAATATTTTTCAGGGGTACTATTCAATATTATTTGTGGACGAAACAATAGGAAAGAAAAGATGATCAGAATTTATGTTCTTTCATTGTAAAGACCAATAGAGAATAATAAGAAAACTACTCATAGTGTAAAGATGGGTCAGCTTGTTATATGGAAAAAAAAGTTAATCTTACAGTAGAGTTAAAGCGCTTTTTCGGCTTTGATAAATTCAAGGGCGATCAGGAAGCAATTATCCGGAACCTCATAGCAGGAAACGATACTTTTGTCCTTATGCCTACCGGTGGAGGCAAAAGTTTGTGTTACCAACTCCCTTCCTTGATTATGGATGGGATGGCTATTGTCATTTCACCACTTATTGCTTTGATGAAAAATCAAGTTGATGTTATCAATGGAATGAGTGAGTCTGAAGGCGTGGCCCATTACCTGAATTCTTCCTTGAATAAATCTGAGGTGGAAAAGGTGAAAAATGATGTCCTAAGTGGCATAACGAAACTTCTGTATGTAGCTCCAGAATCTTTGTTGAAAGAAGAAGAGGAGAAGGATGAAAACGGTAATACTACTGTTGTCAAGAAAGTGAAGTTCGCTTTTCTGAAAGATGTAAAGATTTCTTTTTATGCTGTAGATGAGGCTCATTGCATTTCGGAATGGGGACATGATTTCCGTCCGGAATATCGGAATATCCGTAAAGCTATTGATATCTTGGGGCGGGCTCCGATCATTGCCTTGACGGCTACGGCTACAGATAAAGTTAGGTCGGATATTCTCAAAACATTGGGCATTGCTGATGCAAAAGAATTCAAGAGCTCTTTCAATAGAGCTAATCTTTATTATGAGGTCCGTCCGAAAACAAGTGATGTGGATACTCAAATCGTTAAATTTATTAAGCAGCATCCAGGGAAGAGCGGCATCGTTTATTGTCTTTCACGAAAGAAAGTTGAGGAGTTGGCTGCTGTACTAAAGGTGAATGATATCAAGGCTGCTCCTTACCATGCAGGTTTGGATTCTGCCACACGTTCTCTAACGCAGGATGATTTCCTTATGGAACGTATTGATGTCATTGTAGCTACGATTGCCTTCGGAATGGGAATAGATAAGCCGGATGTGCGTTTTGTTATCCATTATGATTTCCCGAAAAGTCTTGAGGGATATTATCAGGAAACCGGACGTGCCGGGCGTGATGGAGGTGAAGGTATCTGTATCGCATTCTATGCACAAAAAGACTTGAAAAAACTGGAGAAGTTTATGGAAGGCAAACCTGTTGCGGAACAGGATATCGGCAGACAACTTCTTCAGGAAACGGCTGCGTATGCTGAATCTTCGGTTTGCCGAAGGAAAATGCTACTTCATTATTTTGGCGAGAAGTACCCTAAAGATAATTGTGGTAACTGCGATAATTGCTTACATCCTAAGAAAAAGATTGAAGCAAGGGACGCTTTACTGATTGTGTTGAGAGCAGTTAAAGTATTGAAGGAGAATTTCCGCCAGAATTATGTCGTTGATTTCGTCAAAGGACGCGCAACAGATAATTTGGTTTCTCATAAGCATGACCAACTTGAAGAGTTTGGCCTGGGAGAGGACATGAAGGAAAGTATCTGGAATCCGGTTATCCGTCAGGCTCTTCTGGCAGGTTATCTGAAGAAAGATGTAGAGACCTATGGTATTCTGAAACTGACAGTTGCCGGTAAGCATTTTATCGCACATCCTAAATCTTTTCTGATTGTGGAAGACCATGATTATAGAGGTGAGGAGATTGAAGAAGATTCTGGTGACGGAGCCACTTCTGCTCTTGATCCGGAACTGTTTATTATGCTGAAAAACCTCCGTAAGGAAAAAGCTGAGAAACAGGGAGTTCCTCCTTATGTCATTTTCCAGAATGTATCTTTGGAACAGATGGCTACTATGTATCCTGTTAGTTTGGAAGAACTTCAGCAGATTCAAGGAGTAGGAGCTGGAAAAGCTAAACACTATGGTAGGGATTTTTGTAATTTAATAAAGAAATATTGCAAAGAGAATAATATCCAGCTGCCCGAAGAAATGCGGGTGAGAACGGTGGTCAAGAGAAGTATGCTTAAGGTGAATATCATCCATAGTATTGACCGACAAATCCCTCTTGACGAAATAGCTCGCGCAAAAGGATTGGAATTCGACGAACTTTTAAGTGAGGTGGAAGCAATCGTATTCAGTGGTACTAAAATCAATATTGATTATTTTATCAATGATGTAATGGATGAAGATCGTATAGATGATGTCTATGATTATTTTATGAATAGCGAGACAGATCAACTTGAGGTGGCTATGGACGAACTCGGAGATGATTATTCGGAAGACGAAATCCGACTGGTACGTATCAAGTTTCTGTCGGAACAAGCAAATTGATTTTTCTAACCAATTATAGTCAGGCAGGTTTCCAGAAGAAAGGGGACCTGCTTGTTTTTTGTGCTTTATTATAATCTTGCCAGATACAGAGAATAAGATGGAGAGATGCAATGCTTAATCTGATTTGGGTTAAATTGCTTTAATTGAAAATGAAAATCATAAAAGACGGGACTTATCTGAAAAATTATTGGTATATTTGCACGCAATAAATTTCTAAAATTACATATGTCATCATTTGTTGCAGATAAAATTGTAATGGACGGTCTTACATTTGACGACGTCCTATTGATTCCCGCTTATTCAGAAGTCTTGCCTAAAGAGGTACAGTTAAAAACCAAATTCTCTCGTCATATCAACTTGAATGTTCCTTTTGTGACGGCTGCAATGGATACTGTAACGGAATCAGCTATGGCTATTGCGATAGCACGTGAAGGTGGTATCGGGGTTATTCATAAGAATATGCCTATCGCAGAGCAGGCTCGCCACGTGGCTATCGTTAAACGTGCAGAGAACGGCATGATCTATGACCCTGTAACCATTCTCCGTGGAAAAACAGTAAAAGATGCCCTTGATATGATGCATGAGTATCATATAGGGGGGATTCCCGTCGTGGACGAAGAAAATCATTTGGTAGGTATCGTGACTAACCGTGACCTTCGCTTTGAAGAGCAGATGGATAAGAAAATTGATGTCGTGATGACAAAAGAGAATCTTGTCACGACTCAGCAACAGACTGACTTGAAGTCAGCCGCTCATACTCTACAGAAATATAAAATAGAAAAGTTGCCGGTTGTTGATAATGCTAACCATTTGGTAGGATTGATTACATACAAAGATATCACGAAGGCGAAAGATAAACCGATGGCCTGTAAAGATGAAAAAGGCCGGTTACGTGTTGCAGGAGGTGTCGGTGTTACGTTTGATACGCTTGACCGGGTACAAGCACTTGTAGAGGCTGGAGTTGATGCTATTGTCATAGATACTGCTCATGGCCATTCCAAAGGTGTGATCGGGAAATTGGATGAGGTGAAATCTTCTTTTCCTAACGTTGATGTTGTTGTAGGTAATGTAGCTACAGGAGAAGCCGCAAAATTTCTTGTCGAGCATGGCGCAGATGCTGTGAAAGTAGGTATAGGCCCAGGCTCTATCTGTACGACACGTATCATTGCAGGTGTAGGAGTTCCACAGTTGAGTGCCGTTTATGATGTCTATTCTGCTTTGAAGGATACGGATATTCCATTGATTGCTGATGGGGGTATCCGTTATTCCGGTGATGTGGCTAAGGCTCTTGCTGCAGGTGGAAGTTGTGTCATGATTGGATCCATGGTTGCAGGTTGCGAAGAATCTCCTGGTGATACGATTATCTTTAACGGACGTAAATTCAAGGAATATCGTGGAATGGGCTCTCTTGAAGCTATGGAGCAGAAGAACGGCTCTCGTGACCGATATTTTCAAAATGATATTAGGGATGCCAAAAAACTGGTTCCCGAGGGTATTGCTGGTCGTGTTCCTTATAAGGGTACTCTTCAGGAAGTGATTTATCAACTCGTTGGCGGGCTTCGCTCAGGAATGGGATATTGTGGAGCGGCAACGATTCAGGATCTTCATCATGCCAAATTTACCCGTATTACAAATGCAGGTGTTTTGGAGAGCCATCCTCATGATATTACGATTACAAGTGAGGCTCCTAACTATAGCCGCCCTGACGAAATGGACTAAATAAGTTTTTCCCCACCATGAGAATTCGTGCATTTTTTGTGGCTTCGTTCCTTCTTGCTGGAATTACTGCTGGCGCTCAGGATGATCCGACTATTATGACAATAGGCGGACAAGCGGTGAGCCGTTCAGAGTTTGAATATTCTTATTATAAAAATAATCAGGAAGGAGTAATTGGCAGAAAGAGCGTGAAAGACTTTGTCCCGCTTTTCGTCGATTACAAATTGAAGGTACGGGCGGCATTAGATGCACATCTTGATACGCTTTCCTCTTTCAAACGGAAATTCCTGATTTATCGGGATCAGCAAGTGCGACCTTTGCTACTTGGTATGGAAGACGTGGATAAGGAAGCCCGTAGAATCTATAACAATACACGACAACGCATAGATGATAATGGTGGTATGGTCAAGGTTGCCCAGATTCTGATCCCACTGGGACAGAGAACCTCTATACAACAGCAAAGGACGGCTCAGTTGCTTGCTGATTCACTGTATGTTGTTCTTAAGAAGGGTGGGTCTTTCTCAGATCTGGCTCGTAGATATTCCGGTGATGCCAGATCTGCATCTGAGGGTGGTGATTTGCCTTGGATGGTTAAGGGACAAGCTCTGAAAGAGTTTGAGGATGCCGCATGGAAGTTGCAAGTGGGTGAGATCAGCCGGCCTGTATATTCTCCAATGGGATACCATATCATATTATTGAAAAAAAAACGCCCCTTTTTTCCTTATGATTCTGTAGAAACGGATATCCGCCGGTTTGTTGAATCAAGTGATTTTCGTGAACAATTAATCGACCATAAACTGGATTCCTTGTCAGAGATTGCTAAGGTAAACCGGGAAATGATTCTAAACCAAAAAGCGAAAGAATTATCTGCTCGTGATTTGGATTTGAGGTATCTGATACAGGAATATCATGACGGATTACTCCTTTATGAAATTAGTAATCGCGCTGTTTGGAATCAGGCAGCTTGTGATAAAAGAGGATTGGCGAAATATTTTAAGAAAAATAAGAAAAGATATAGATGGAATCAACCTCGATTTAAGGGAGTTGCCTGTTATGCAAAAGATAAATCGGAATTGAAAACCGTCTGGCATAGTTTAAGAGGCAAGCCATTTGAAGAATGGCCAGAGATCTTGCATAATATCTTTGATGGGGATTCCTTTATTCATGTGCATGCGCAAAGAGGAATTTTCAAACAGGGAGATAATGCGTTGGTTGATCGCGATATATTTAAGGTAAACCGACCTGTTCAGTCAGTAAGGGGATATCCTTATACAGGTGTGTTTGGTAAGAAACTGAAGAAGGGGCCGGAAAACTTTTCTGATGTCCAGTCTGAGGTGATAGCTGACTATCAGGATTTCTTAGAGAAACGATGGGTGGAATCTTTGCACAAAAAATATCCAGTGAAGGTGAATACCAGAGTATTGGCTACGATAAATCAACATCATAATTAGATTATAATATGAAAAAGAGACAACATATATTTTTAGCTTTTCTTCTTCTATTGGGAGTCGGTTCGTATGCAGCTCAATCCCGTCAGGGAGTGAGAGGAGATTCCGTGTCGGATTCTTCTACGATTGATTCTGGCAAGGTCATGGCAGTTGAGCAGGATTCAAATGCTACAAGAACTCATACTCTATCGAAAGGGCCGGATTCCACGGAGGCTATTTCTGCTCCTAAGGAAAACAGTATCGTAGACGAAGTGATTTGGGTAGTTGGTGATGAACCTATATTAAAATCAGATGTTGAGGCCATGCGTTTGCAGGGTGAGGCTGAAGGAATGAAGTTTTCCGGCGATCCGGATTGTTCAATTCCTGAACAAATCGCTGTCCAGAAACTTTTTCTTCATCAGGCTGCTCTGGATAGTATCCAGGTTTCAGAATCAGATGTAATCTCAGGCATAGACCAGCAGATCGATTATTGGGAACAGATGATTGGTTCGAAGGAAAAGTTAGAAGAATACCGTAAGGAGAGTGTCTCTCAAATGCGTGAAGAAATGCATGATGATTTTAAGAACCGGCAGTTAATACAAAAAGAACGGGAGAAAATTGTGGAGAATGTCAAGGTTACCCCTGGTCAGGTTCGTACCTACTTCAGAACGATCCCGGCTGATAGTATTCCAGAGGTTCCGACAGAGGTTGAAGTGGAGATATTAACCCGTCATCCTAAAATCGTTCAGTCAGAAATTGATAGAATTAAAAATCAACTCCGTGATTTTACGGATCGTATCAATAAAGGTGAGACCACCTTTGCGACTTTAGCCCGTCTTTATTCAGAAGATCCGGCATCTGCACGTAATGGTGGAGAGTTAGGCTATGTGGCACGTAGTGTACTGGACCCAGCATTTGCCAATGTCGCTTTTAATCTAACTGACCCCAAGAAGATTTCGAAAATTGTGAAGAGTGAATATGGTTATCATATCATACAGTTGATTGACAAGCGTGGAGATAAAATCAATGTCCGGCATATCCTTTTAAAACCTCAGGTGTCCGATTCTGCTATCGTTAAGTCTACAGAACAGTTGGATTCCATCGGAAGAGATATACGGGCAAAGAAATTTACTTTTGAGGAGGCAGCGACTTATCTTTCTGATGATAAGGATACGAAGAGTAATCATGGATTGATGGTAAATAATTCTCAGACCGCCCGTACTTCTCGTTTTCAAATGAAAGATCTTCCTACGGAAGTTGCCCGCGTAGTGGATACTTTGAAAGTTGGAGAGATGTCAGTTCCTTTTCGGATGATAGATTCCAAGGGCAAGACGGCTGTTGCAATGGTTAAACTTATAAATAGGGTTAAGGGCCATAAAGCCACAATATCTGAGGATTTTCAGGTCATGAAGGATGTAGTCCTTAAAAAGGAACAGGAAAAAGTGCTTCAAAACTGGATTGAGAACAAGATAAAACATACCTATATACGGATGAATGAACGATATAAAAATTGTCATTTCCAATATCAAGGTTGGGTAAGATGACTTTGAATAAAGGGTTAAGTACATTATACCGCGGGCATAGATTCATTGTTATTTTGATTCTATGCCTGTTTGGCCTTTTTCTGGCTCAGGCGATGACACCGGTGAAGAAACGACGTCAGAAGGATCAGGCTGATAGAATCTATCTTCTGCATGCTGATGAACTTTTTTATAACCAGTTTGGCAATAATCCAGGAGCCCAGATTGTGAAGGGTCATGTGTCTTTTCGTCATCTGGGTGCCTTTCTTTCTTGTGACAGTGCTTATTATTATCAGGAGTCAAATTCTGTAAAAGCCTTTGGACATGTCTATTTCAAGCAAGGTGATACACTTTCCTTGAGATGTGAGCGTGCGACGTATGATGGGACTGTTCAGCAGATGGAAGCACGTAAGAATGTTGTGGTCCATCATCGGAGTCAGGTCCTGCGTACGGATAGTTTAAATTATGATCGTCTTTATAATCAGATCTTTTTCTTTGATGGGGGATCTCTTGTTGATGGCCATAATCGACTGGTATCAGATTGGGGCACTTACTATCCGGAGACCAGGAAAGCTGTGTTTTATTATAATGTTCATCTTAGAAGTCCCAAGCATATCATTTCTACGGATACCTTATATTATGATGTCCGGAAGGAACTGGTACATGTTCTTGGTCCGAAATCCAGAATCCGTTCTGGAAAGACTATTATTAAAACCACTGATGCTTATTATAATACGCGTACTGACAAGGCTCGAATGTATGGGCGCTCAACTGTAGAAGATGGTTTCAAGACTATTACTGGCGACAGTCTCTTTTATGTAAAAAATGGAAACAGTCTGGGCTTTGGACGGGTTATCTATAGAGATAATAAGAATCATAATGCCTTACATTGTGGCTTCTTCCGATATAATGAGAGAACAGGAAATGGATTTGCAACACGTAATCCTGTAGCTTATGAGTATTCTCATAAGGATACGCTTTATGTCCATTCTGATACGATGAAGATCTATTCTTTTAATCTTAATAAAAAGGATGCTTATCGTAAGGTATTTGCTTTTCATAAGGTAAAAGCTTTTCGTACTGATATTCAAGCTATCTGTGATTCCTTGGTCTATAATAGCAAAGACTCATGTATGACCATGTATCACGATCCGATTGTCTGGAATGAAGGCCGGCAGTTGTTAGGTGAAGTGATTGAGGCTTATCTGGCTGATTCTACTCTTCGGCAGGTTAATGTAATCGGCCAGGCTTTATCTGTAGAAGTACTTCCTGATAGTATACATTTTAATCAGGTATCTTCAAAGGTGATGCATTCCTTCTTTACAAATGGGAATCTTCGTACCTCAGTGGCAATAGGTAATGTACAAGCTGTTTACTTTCCTGTTAATGACAAAGACAGTTCTTTGATGGGTTTAAATTATACAGAGACAGATACCATGCGTATGTATATGTCTCCTCAAAAGAAAATGCAGCGTATATGGATGCCCAAAGCTCAAGGTACACTTTATCCCATGACTCAGATTCCACCTTCAAAATTGAAACTTCCTGATTTTGAATGGTTTGCAGACTTGCGCCCAAAAGATAAAAATGATATTTTCGTGTGGAGGGGAAAGAGTCAAACACAGCAGTTAAAGATAGAAAAACGTCATGGAGCTCCTCTACAGCATCTTGAGAATACAAGTCCAGAATCTCCTCGTCGGGATATTCCCAAGTCTCAACCTCCACAACGAAAGAGACAGCGATAAAGGACCATTGTCTAACCGCATCTGTTGAGAAGTTTCTTTATGTTTGGAATCTGATGTGATCTTTTTGCATCCTTAGTTTGATGGATATCCATTATTGTCAGAAATTTTACCTTTTGGTAAATAAAGTTGAATAGTAAAAGCGTTCGTTTATGAGTGACAGAATACAACTTCTTCCGGATTCAGTGGCTAATCAGATTGCTGCTGGGGAAGTAATACAACGTCCTGCTTCTGTAATCAAGGAGCTAGTGGAAAATGCTGTAGATGCGGGAGCAACAACTATACATGTCTTAGTGGTGGATGCTGGTCGTACATCAATCCAGGTGATTGATGATGGCTGTGGCATGTCAGAAACGGACGCTCGACTGGCTTTTGAACGTCATGCAACTTCAAAGATCAGAAAAGCTGACGACTTGTTTGCACTCCATACTATGGGCTTTCGAGGTGAGGCCCTGCCTTCTATTGCTGCTGTTGCCCAGATAGAACTAAAGACACGTCAGCCTGAAGATGAAATAGGTTCCCACTTATCGATTTCAGCTTCTAAGTTTGTTGGTGAGGAACCATGTTCTTGTCCTGTAGGCAGCAATATTAAAGTTGAAAATCTGTTTTTTAATGTTCCAGCCCGCAGGAAATTCCTTAAGTCGAATACGACTGAGATGAACAATATTATCATGGCCTTTGAGCGTATTGTTCTGGTTGATCCACAGATAGCCTTTACTTTGCATAGTAATGGAACAGAATTATTCAGTCTTCGTCCAGGTAATTTTCGTCAGCGTATTGTAGAGGTTTTTGGAAAACGATTAAATCAGGATTTGCTACCTCTAAAAGTCGATACGACACTTGGTAAGATTAATGGTTTTGTCGGGAAACCGGAATCAGCCAGGAAAAAGGGTGTCAAACAGTTCTTTTTCGTGAATGGGAGGTTTATGCGACATCCTTATTTTCATAAGGCTGTCGTAAATGCCTATGAACGTTTGCTGCCTTCAGACGAACAGATTCCGTACTTTATTTGTTTTGAGGTGGATCCAAAAAATATTGATGTCAATATCCATCCTACTAAAACCGAAATAAAGTTTGATAACGAACAGACTATCTGGCAGATTCTTTCTGCTGCTGTGAGGGATGCCGTCGGAATGTTTAATGATGTTCCTTCTATTGACTTTGATACGGCCGCGAAACCGGATATACCGGTGTTCAATCCGAATAGTAATATCGTGACTCCTAAGGTTGATTATAATTCAAGTTATAATCCGTTTGACCAAACTCATTCAGAACATGCTTCATCCGCTGCTCCTGCTCAATGGGGGAAACTTTATGAGGGGTTAGGAGTGGAACAAAAACATCAGGAAAAGGAGATTTTCCCTGAAAGTGGAGTTTCCTCAGAATCTGACCAACGTTCGAAGATTATAGACGAAAAGTCTCCGGCTCATTATCAATATAAGGGGAAGTACATTCTTACTGCTGTCAAATCGGGACTCATGTTTATTGATCAGCACAGGGCTCATATCCGTATTTTGTATGAGCAGTATCTTCAACGACTGGCGCAGCATAAAAATCATTCACAACGAGTGCTGTTTCCTGAAGTTGTCCAGATATCAGCTTCTGACCAAACGATGCTGAAACTTGTCATGCCAGAGATGGAAGAACTCGGTTTTGAACTTTCTGATTTGGGTAAAGGCAGTTATGCTGTCAATGGCGTTCCTGATGGCTTGGACGGCATGGACTTTACACAAGTGGTTTCTGATATGATTAATTCTGCAATGGAGAAGGGGTCCAAGGTCAAAGATGAGATCAACCGAACATTAGCATTAAGCCTGGCTCGTAATGCTGCTATACCGCAGGGACAGGTACTTAATAATGAAGAGATGGAAAACATTGTCAATAGTTTGTTTGCTTGTCTTCATCCAAAATACACACCAGATGGGAAATGTATTGTAGGTATTCTTACACAGCAAGAAATAGATCATTTATTGGATGAATCCTGTTAAAGGATCAATGTGTAAAGAAAGATGATAAATCTTATGAGGCATCTTTTATGACTTAACGGCTACTTTGTTAGAGATTTCTTAGGAAAAGTCAGAGAAAAGAAGACGATCATCGTGTTGAAGATGTAAATCTAATTCTAAAAAGAATTGTTTTCATGCTTTATAATATGATGAAGGGATTATGTTCATGAGATTTTTAGTTAAAAACTACAATTTTTTTTCAAGAAAAATGGATAATACTAAAATATTGTTTATCTTTGCGATGAAATTAAGAGAAATAATAAATCTAAATTGAGTGTTAAATTAAAAGTTATGAAAAAATTTTTGATTCTTTTGGCTTGTGCTACTACAATGTCTATGGGGGCTTTCGCTCAGGACGAACAGAATGCACAAGGTGCTACACCTTCAGAGAAGTACAGTGTGGCAACAAATTCTTTCTGGAGTAATTGGTTTATTCAGGGAGGTGCCAGTTGGAATGCATGGTATTCTAATGAGGAGCATGGATTGGGTCTTTCTAAATCTCCGCTGAAGAAATTCCGCTCTAATCCGGGCGCTTCTATTGCGTTAGGAAAGTGGTTTACTCCTGGAATTGGTCTTCGTACTAAAGTTCAGGGGATTTGGGGAAAAACAGTTACAGATAATGACAATGCTGGTAACTTTAATAAGTATTGGACTGTAAATGAACAGGTTATGTTCAACCTGAGTAATCTGATCTGTGGCTACAATCCTAATCGTGTATGGAATCTGATTCCATTTGCAGGTGCAGGTGTTTCACGCTCTATGACTTATAACCGTTATGCAATGGACTTCAGTCTTGGCTTGCAGTCAAGTTGGAAGGTTAGCAAGAAGGTAAGTCTATATGCTGAGGCTGGCTGGGTTTGCATGGAAAGTGATGGTGATGGTATCCAGAAAGGTGACTATGGTCACCGTGGCTGGGATGCTCATGACAATCAGTTGTATGCTGAGGTTGGTGTCAATATTAATCTCGGAAAGGCTAAGTGGAACAAGAATCCTGATGTAGACGCCCTGAATGCTATGCATCAGTCTCAGATTGATGCCCTGAAGAGCCAGCTCAATGATGCAAACGCTGAGAATGAGCGTCTGAAGAATGAGCTTGCAAACCAGAAACCAGCTGAGAGCGTTAAGGAATTCGTTAATACTCCAGTTTCTGTATTCTTCAATCTTGGTAAGTCAACAATTGCTTCTCAAAAAGATCTTGTAAACGTTCGCGCCGTTGCAAATTATGCAAAGCAGAATAGTTGCAAGTTGGATGTAACTGGTTATGCTGATAAGGCAACTGGTACTCCTGCTTTCAATCAGAAGTTGTCTGAAAAACGTGCTCAGACTGTTGCTAAAGAACTTGTCAAGATGGGTGTTGACAGCAGCAATATTAACGCCAAGGGTCAAGGTGGTGTAGATGAACTCTCTCCAATTTCCTTTAACCGTCGCGCTACTGTTCAGGTTGCTGAATAAGTAAATTTTCTAAACTAATAAAAAGGGGCGATTTCATCTGGAATCGCCCCTTTTCTATTATTTTATCTTTTGTACTTTTTCTTATAGTGGTCTTGGAGATAAAGGTTTTCGTGGATATTTAATATGCTCATTTATCGTCTTCCTATCAGAAAATCAGAATATATGCAGGGTTGGCTTCTTGATTTTCTTAAAAAAGTCAGAGAAAAGTTTGGTGGAATGGAAGAAAGTCTTTACCTTTGCAACCGTTCTACACGAAGAGGGCGTTTAGCTCAGCTGGTTTAGAGCATCTGCCTTACAAGCAGAGGGTCGGCGGTTCGAATCCGTCAACGCCCACGAGGGGTGTTCCCTGTAGTCTTTCGGGACTGCAGGGATTTTTTATATATACAGTTTGACCGTACCGGAGTAGTTGGTTGATAGGAATAAGAGGTTGTTAATTGGTTGTAATACAGGGAGCATTTTTAATAGGTTTATATGTTTTTCTCTGTTTTAAAATAATTTATCAATTCTATCTTAGGCTTTATCGATTTTAATCATTATATTTGCATCGAATTAATATACACGAAAATGAATCTTCATGTCTTAACAGCGATTTCCCCTATTGATGGTCGCTACCGAAGTAAAACGGAACCTTTAGCAAACTATTTTTCCGAGTATGCTCTTATACGTTATCGTGTCCACGTAGAAATAGAATATTTCATTACACTCTGTGAGCTTCCCTTGCCGCAGTTGAAGTCTTTTGATCATCAACTTTTCAGCCAATTACGTTCTATCTATGAGAACCTTTCAGAACTTGATGCTCAACGTGTTAAGGATATAGAGAAGATAACAAATCATGATGTGAAAGCGGTAGAATATTTTATCAAAGAGCAGTTTGATAAATTGGGCATCAATGAGAAATATAAAGATTTTGTTCATTTCGGCTTGACTTCACAGGATATCAATAATACAGCAGCACCTTTGATGATTAAGGATGCTATTACTGAAGTCTATATCCCTCAACTGCAGGAAATGATTGACCTGCTTCAAGGCTATGCGGAGGAATGGAAAGATATTCCGATGTTAGCTAAAACTCACGGCCAGCCGGCTTCTCCTACTCGTTTGGGGAAAGAAATAGAGGTTTATGTCTATCGGCTGACTGTACAACTCAATGCGTTGAAGGCTTGTAAAATTACCGCCAAATTTGGGGGAGCTACAGGTAATTATAATGCGCACCATGTTGCTTATCCTGACTATGACTGGAAGAAGATAGGAAACCAGTTCGTTGAGGATAAACTGGGCTTGCAGCGTGAACAATATACGACCCAAATTAGCAATTATGATAATTTAGGAGCTCTGTTTGATGCCCTTCGTCGAATCAATACGATTATCATTGACCTTGATCGGGATTTCTGGATGTATATTTCTATGGAATATTTCAAACAGAAAATCAAGAAGGGTGAGGTGGGATCCAGTGCTATGCCTCATAAGGTAAATCCGATTGATTATGAAAACAGTGAGGGCAATTTGGGCCTATCTAATGCAATTCTTCAATTCCTGGCTCGTAAATTACCGGTAAGTCGCCTTCAGAGAGATCTTACGGATTCTACAGTCCTTCGTAATGTAGGTGTGCCTATAGGGCATAGCATCATTGCTATACAGAGTACCGTAAAGGGACTTCGAAAACTAATTCTTAATGAGGAAAAGATTGATGAGGATTTGAAGAATAACTGGGCAGTAGTAGCCGAAGCTATTCAGACTATTCTGCGTCGTGAAGGATATCCAAATCCATACGAAGCATTGAAAATGCTTACTCGAACCAATGAAAAAATTACGGAAGAGAAAATTCATGATTTTATAGAAGGTTTAAACGTTAGCGATAGTGTAAAGAAGGAATTACTCGCGGTTACTCCGGAAAATTATACTGGAATGTGAAATGTTGCTAATTGATTGTAAGATCAACCGCTTATCATTTATTGATAAAAAACAAATTTAAAAGTGGATAACATAGTCTGCCTTATTTTGGATTCTAAATTAGAAACTACTTTATGTGTAAAAAGATATTGATTCTCAATTCCATTGTCGCTCAGCAAATAAATGAATAAATAGTGTGTTTTCAGATAGATTAGCGTTGTATATAATTTATATAGAATTTTAAGGTTTTATTTTAACTAACCTGGCCGTGAGGCCATTAAAGAAAATTAGAAATGGATTCAGAAGAAAACGAAAACAATCTTAAAGATGCGTCTGCTGTAAATAACGATAGCAGTCGTAACAATAACGAGGATAGTCGCGAAAGCTATAAGTCTTCAGATAATACTCAAAATACTTATCGGGGTCAAGGTCGTCCTCGTCCCCGTATTCACGTTCAAAGAGCTTATAGTTCTAATCGAGGCAGTAATAATGCTAATGAAGGCGGATTTCTGCCGGAAGGTTTTGGCGAAGGCCTGCAGGGGGGCGGAACAGATTATAATCAGCGTAATGGCTATGCCTCTCGTGGTGGGTATCATTCTCCTCGTGGAGGATATAGTAATAATAGAGGCGGATATAACTCAGGCAGTTATAATAATAACCGTGGATATGGTAATAATCGTGGCGGATATCAATCGCGCCAACAAGGTGGGTATCGTCCACGTTATAATAATGACAATCCAGAAGATACAGGCGGTTACCGTCCACGTTACAATGCTCCTGATGCAGAAGGCGGTTATCGTCCACGTTACAACAATAATACCGAAGAGGAAGGCGGTTACCAATCTCATGGGGGTTATCAGTCACGAGGCGGTTATCAGTCGCGAGGTGGTTACCAGTCACGAGGTGGTTACCAGTCCTCTAACGGCTATCAATCCCGTGGAGGCTATAATAATGGTCCTGGCGGTTATCAGTCTCGTGGCGGCTATAATAATAACCGTGGCGGGTATAATAATCATGGAGGTTATGGAAATAACCGTAATGCCTATGGAAATAACAGTGGCGGGTATCGCCAGCATAGTGATGATTATGACCCGAATGCAAAATATAGTCAGAAGAAACAGATAAAATATAAAGAGGAGAATGTCGATCCTAATGAACCGATCCGCTTAAACAAGTTTCTTGCCAATGCCGGAGTTTGTTCCCGCCGTGAAGCAGATGAGTTTATCCAGGCAGGTGTGGTTCAGGTGAATGGAAAGGTCATCACAGAACTTGGTACAAAAGTGCTTCGTTCTGATGAGGTGAAATTCCATGACCAGACCGTTTCATTAGAGAAGAAAGTCTATATTCTCTTGAACAAACCGAAGGGTTTTGTTACCACAAGTGATGATCCTCAGCAACGTAAAACGGTGATGGACCTCGTTAAGGGAGCTTGCCCTGAGCGTATCTACCCTGTGGGCCGTTTGGACCGTAATACGACAGGTGTACTCCTCTTGACTAATGATGGTGACCTGGCAAGTAAATTGACTCATCCCAAATTTTTGAAAAAGAAGGTTTATGGGGTCCAACTTGATAAACCTGTTACGGCGCATGATCTCCAGCAGATTGCTGATGGTGTCACATTAGAGGATGGTGAAGTACATGCAGATGCCGTAGAATATACAGATGATAGGGATAAGACCAGGGTTGGCATTGAAATTCACAGTGGAAAGAACCGTATAGTCCGCCGTATATTTGAAAGTCTGGGTTATCGTGTTATACGTCTTGACCGGGTACTTTTTGCAGGTTTGACTAAAAAGTACCTTCGGCGGGGAGATTGGCGCTTCCTCACTGAGCAAGAAGTGGAGATGCTTCGTATGGGGGCATTTGAATAATTTTAGGGAGCCGGCTGTACTTGAAGCCGGCTTTTTGATAATTAACATTTAAGGAGAAATGAAAAGAACAAAAGTAATTGATGCCTTGAAAGGTGCTGATTTAGGAAAAGAAATCAACGTAAAGGGATGGGTTCGTTTCCATCGGAGTAGCAAAGTTGTTGATTTTATTGCTCTAAATGATGGCTCTACGATTAATAATATACAAATTGTTGTTGATCCAACAGTTGTAGAAGCGGACACATTGAAGAAAATTACTGTTGGTTCCTGTATCGGTGCTATTGGTACTCTTGTTGAAAGCAAAGGAAAGGGGCAAACTTTTGAAATCCAATGCAGCAGCATCGAGATTTATGGTCTTTGTCCTTCAGATTATCCGATGCAGAAAAAAGGGCAGAGCTTTGAATATATGCGAAAGTATGCTCATCTTCGTCTTCGTACAAATACCTTTGGAGCTGTCTTCCGTATTCGCCATAATTTAGCCATGGCAATCCATAAATATTTTGATGAGCATGGATTCTATTATTTCAATACTCCGTTACTTACATCCTCTGATGCAGAGGGTGCCGGTGATATGTTTCAAGTGACTACTCTCGATATTGACCATGACAAGTTAAAACCAACTGAAGAAGGAAAAACAGATTATAGTGAGGACTTCTTCGGCAGGAAGGTGAATCTGACTGTATCAGGTCAGTTGGAAGGTGAACTGGGAGCTACGGCATTGGGGGCTATTTATACTTTTGGTCCTACATTTCGTGCTGAGAATTCTAATACTCCGCGTCATTTGGCAGAGTTCTGGATGATTGAACCGGAAATTGCCTTTATGGACATGCCGGAACTGATGGATCTTGAAGAAGATTTTATCAAATTCTGTGTAAAATATGCTTTGGATCATTGCCCTGATGATCTGGCTTTCCTGAACAAGATGATAGATAAGGGATTGATAGAACGTCTTCAAGGGATTCTCAAGGAAGATTTTGTCCGTCTGCCTTATACTGAGGGAATCAAGATCTTGGAAGAGGCTGTGAAAAACGGCCATCAGTTTGATAACCCTGTTTACTGGGGAGTGGATCTTGCCAGTGAGCATGAGCGCTTTCTGGTAGAGCAGCATTTCAAGCGTCCGGTGATTATGACTGATTATCCTAAGGATATTAAGGCTTTCTATATGAAGATTAATGCCGATGACAAAACGGTGCAGGGCACAGATGTGCTCTTCCCGCAGATTGGAGAAATTATCGGTGGTAGTGTCCGTGAGGCTGATTATAACAAACTTCTTTCTGAGATTGGGCGTCGTCATATTCCGATGAAGGATATGTGGTGGTATCTGGATACACGTAAGTATGGTTCTTGCCCTCATGCAGGATTCGGACTTGGATTTGAGCGTCTCGTACTTTTTGTGACAGGTATGCAGAATATCCGTGATGTCATTCCATTCCCTCGTACACCAAAGAGTGTAGATTTTTAATGGGGAATAGTAAGTTTTATTGAATTAATTGTAAGATAGTTGAATCCTTTTGTCTTTCACTTGATGATTAAGTGTCTTTATAAGCGATGATAGAGGATTTTTAATATAAAAAGAATAGGTGATTTCAATGGGGAAAATTATTTTAACGGGTGACCGTCCAACAGGAAGACTTCATCTCGGACATTATGTAGGTTCACTCCGCCGCCGTGTTCAACTTCAGAATAGAGGTGATTATGATCGGATGTTTGTCTTTATGGCTGATGTCCAGGCTTTGACAGATAATGCTGATAATCCGGAAAAGATCAGGCAGAATATTATTGAGGTTGCTTTGGACTATCTTTCAGCTGGTCTGGATCCGGATAGATGTACCCTTTATATTCAAAGTCGTATCCCTGAACTTGCAGAGTTAACGGTTTATCTGGCCAATCTGGTCAGTGTAAGCCGGGTGCAGCGTAACCCTACAGTAAAGACAGAAATCAAAATGCGTAATTTTGAGGCTAATATTCCTTTAGGGTTCTTCTGCTATCCTGTTTCACAGGCTGCAGATATCGCAGCTTTTAAGGCTACTACAGTTCCTGCTGGTGAGGATCAGGAGCCTATGCTTGAATTGACGCGTGAATTGGTACGTCGCTTTAACCAGATTTATGCACCTGTACTCGTGGAACCGGAAATCATGCTTCCTGAAAATACCTTTGCCCGCCGTTTGCCGGGAACTGATGGCAAGGAGAAGATGAGTAAAAGTTTAGGCAATTGTATCTATTTGAGTGATGATAAAGATACGGTCTGGCAGAAGGTCCGTTCTATGTATACTGATCCTTCTCACGTGAATATTGACGATCCTGGACATGTGGAGGGCAATACCGTATTTACTTATTTGGATGCTTTTTCCACGGATGATGATTTTTCTGATTTCTGGCCTGAATATAAAAACCTGGATGATTTGAAGGCTGCTTATATGCATGGTGGAGTGGGTGACATGAAATGCAAGAAATTGCTTAATAAAGTACTCAACAAGATGTTAGATCCTATCCGTGAGCGCCGTCATGAGTTTGAACAGGATATTCCGGAAATCTATAATATTCTGAAAAAAGGTTCTGACGCTGCTCGTGAGGTCGCCGCAGGAACGATGGATGATGTTCGTAAGGCGATGCAGATTAATTACTTCGAGGATGCACAGTTGATTCAGCAACAAGATGAGAAATATAAAGTGAGATAGTGATTTGATTTGTGTTAACAATTTTATAGGATAACAACGAATCTTTGTTAAATCCTGTCCTACTTAACAGGCAGGTGGAGAAAAAAAATTACCTTTGCTGCGGTGAATTTAGAAAGAAGACGACAACGTATTGCTCAGTTGCTCCTGTCCGTGTTTATACCGGTACTGCTGCTGACCATTACACACCATCATACGATGGTGGAGAAACCTGCTGCACCTTGTATCCTTTGTTTGCATCATGTTCCCCATTCGGATCTTTCTTCAGGTGCAATGCTTGCATTGCAGAACTGTGTAATCTGTCATTTTTCTACTATTCCCTATTTACTTCCTGTACTGGCAGGACTTCTGGCAGTAGCTTTCTCTTATTTTATTTTATTTTATTGGTGTAGAGTAGACTATTTTTTTGTTTTCTGTCTTTCTCACCGTTCACGGGCGCCACCGTATTTGATGTTTTGATCATTTTTTTCTAATATGGGGCTTACTATGCCTCTACGTAAAATTATTTATTCAAGACTAAAATACGAGAAATGAAAATATTTAACTTAGTATTGTCTTTGTTATGCTGTGCCATGACGATGATGGCAGAACCTGTAGACCAGAAGGCTAAACTACAGGGTTCTGTGACGGACGCCGTGGATGGCAGTCCTCTTAGTGGAGTAATTATCTCTATTCCCGGCCTCAACCAGAATGCTGTAAGTGATATTAACGGTAAATACATCTTTAATGATTTACCCGCTTGCAAGACAACCGTTCAGGTCAGTTATCTGGGGCATCAAACGCAAACGAAAAGAATTGATTTGACAAAGACTTCAATCATGAATTTTGTGATGAAAGAGTCGAATGCGATGATTAATGAAGTCGTAGTAACAGGCATCTCCGGGAATTCCTTGAATAAGAATTCTCCTATGCCTGTAGCTGTTGTGTCTGCAGATCAATTGCATCTGACATCTTCTACAAATATCATTGATGCTTTATCAAAAGTACCGGGAGTCTCGCAGATTACGACTGGTGGAGATATCTCAAAACCGGTTATACGCGGATTGGGCTACAATCGTGTTGTAGTTGTCAACGATGGTGTCCGCCAGGAAGGTCAGCAATGGGGGGACGAACATGGCATTGAGATTGACCCTCAAACGGTAGGATCGGTAGAAATTCTGAAAGGCCCAGCGAGTTTGATGTATGGGTCTGATGCGATGGCAGGTGTCATTGTTTTTAACCGTGACCCATTCCTTCCTGAAGGGAAGATGATGGCTCAGGCAGGATCTGAATACCAGACGAATAATGGATTATTTGACTATACGGTCGATTTTGCCGGCAATCAAAAAGGCTTTATATGGAACTGGCGCTATAGTGATAAGATGGCGCATGCTTATAAGAACAAGTATGACGGTTATGTACTCAATTCTCAGTTCCGTGAGCGTGCAGCCAGTGGGTTACTCGGGTATACCGGTGAAAAGAGTACTACATTGCTTACTTTGAGTTATTATCATCTGACACCAGGGATTGTAGAAGGAGACCGTGATGAGAATACGGGCCAGTTTCTGATGCCTGTTAATAATAATGGAGAAGAAGGAGAACGTATTGCCACTGACCATGAGCGTAAAACGTATGGTGAGGGTATGCCTTATCAGCAGATTCATCATTACAAGGCTGTACTGGACAATACTGTTTATCTGGGTAGCGGCCAGTTGAAGACATTGGTTGCTTATCAACAGAACCGCCGCCAGGAATTTGAGAATCCTGTAACTCCTAACACTTGTGGATTAGATCTCCTGTTGCATACCGTCAATTATGACTTTCATTATCAGTCACCTGTAAACAACGGGTGGAGTATGGCTACCGGTATCAATGGAATGTTCCAGAAGTCCCTTAATAAGGGAACAGAATACCTTATACCGGCTTACCGTCTTTTTGATTATGGTGTGTTCTTGATGAGTGATAAAGACCTGGGCGCCTTTCATTTCAGTGGTGGAATCCGTTATGATCAGCGCCATCTCCACAATGATGCGTTGACGGATGATGGAGAACAGCGCTTTACATCTTTTTCTCATAACTATCGTGGTGTTACAGGTAGTCTTGGGGCAACCTGGAACGCTACTAGACAATTGAATGTGAGACTGAATATATCACGTGGTTTCCGTGTTCCGACAATCAGTGAACTGGCCTCTAACGGTGTTCATGATGGAACTGTCCGTTATGAACTTGGAGATCATCATCTGAATCCGGAGTATAGCTGGCAGATTGATCTTGGTTCAGATTATACCTCTGATATTGTTTCTACTCAGGTTTCTCTTTTTGTCAATCGCATCAATCATTATATCTTTTCTCGTCAGTTAGCTGATGCCGCAGGTAAGCCCGTTCTTACAGACGGGTATGATACCTATCAGTTTACAGCTGGTAATGCCTGCTTGTCTGGGGGTGAATTGAATATTGATGTTCATCCTGTTGCTGCATTACATTTTGAAAATGATTTTTCTTATGTGAATGCAGTGCAACTCCATCAGTCGAAAGATACCAAGTATCTTCCGTTCACACCGGCACCACGCTGGAACTCTTCTTTGCGTTACGATTTCATCAGGGACGGACAGTTATTCAACAATACTTATGCCGGAATAGATATGGAGTGTGACCTCAGACAGAATCATTTCTATGCTGCTGGTGGAACAGAGACCGCTACTCCTTCTTATACGTTATTCAATTTTTCTGCCGGAACGGAGATTCGTCATCATGGCAGGAAATTAGCGTCTATTGTCTTTACGGCTAATAATATTTTTGATCGTGCCTATCAGAGTCATCTCAGCCGTCTGAAGTATGAGGATGTTAATAACTATACCGGTAGACGAGGTGTCTATAATATGGGACGGAATTTTGGAGTAAAGGTGTTGATACCTATTGCTATTTAGCAACTTGTTGGCATAATCACTTCAAAGTATTACTAAAGTTCTGGTAAGTTCGTTACTTTAGTTTGGTAATTCCTGATTATGTATAACTTAAAGGAAAAGTGGAATAAGTAGTTAAAAATCACAGATATGTGACGACTACTTATTCCGTTTATCCTTTTATGTTTGGTTTTGTTAACAGGTTATATCTATATTTCTGGATTTAACCTTATTTCCCATAGTATTGTATTCTGCAGTTGGTGAGTATACGATAAATGGGAATCCATGTATGATTCTTAATCAATTTATAATGGCTCTTCTTTTAGCTTCTTTGACCACACATCATATCCTTTTTCTGTAAGGTGGAGTCCGTCTATTGTCAAATCCGGACGCATAATATGCAAACCAGAAATAGAGAAGAGAGAAAAAAGGTTAAGGTAAGATATGTTCCGTTCATTTGCCATCTTATGGATTATACGATTCACCTGAGGTATAACCTCTGTCTTGCCTTCCAATAATTTCCATTGGTGGAAATCTTCATTGATAGGGAGAAGACTTTGTAGGTATAGTCTTGTGTTGGGACATTGACGGGATATTTCGTCCACGATCTTGAAAATACCATTTGCGACTTCTTTTATGCTGAGGTCGTGAGAGATGTCATTGATGCCGGCAAGAAAGAAGATCGTAGCAGGCTGATAAGGGAGAATTTGATCGAGCCGGTCATAAATGCCGTCAGTATCATCACCTGCAATACCTCGATTAATGTATGGTCCTGTATCCTTGTCTAACAGGCGTTGGTTCCAATTCCCACCGAATTGGGTCAGGCTGTCACCCAGCATAACCGTATCTGTTGGTTTGATGGGTGGTTCAGTTCTGAACTTTCTGGTTTTCTCTTGGTAACTGTCACAATAGATCTGTTCCCGTTTCATTCGTTTTCATCATTTTTTTTGTAAGCATCAATGGCTTTTTTAACAGATCCGTACATCAACAGGATTCGTCTGGCATGGTCATAGTCCAGTCCGAGTTCTTCAACGATCATCTTAGTCCCACGATCGATGAGTTTTTTGTTCGTGAGTTGCATATTCACCATCCGATTACCTTTTACGCGACCAAGTTTGATCATAACCGTAGTCGAAATCATATTGAGAATCATCTTTTGTCCTGTCCCTGATTTCATCCGCGAACTTCCGGTTACGAATTCCGGTCCGACGATCATCTCAATAGGAACATCCGCTTCTGCTTCCATCGGTGCGGATGGATTACTGGTAATGCATCCGGTTAAGATATCATGAGCCCGTGCTTCATGCAATGCTCCTATTACATAAGGGGTAGTCCCGGAAGCAGCTATACCGATGACTGTATCTTTTGTGTTAATGTGGTGCTCCTGCAGTTCTTTCCATCCTCGTTTGGTGTCGTCCTCAGCGTTTTCAACGGCATTGCGTAGTGCAAAGTCTCCACCGGCAATAAGTCCGATGATAAGAGTCGGAGGTACGCCGAATGTAGGAGGAATCTCCGAAGCATCCAGTACGCCAAGCCTTCCACTTGTACCAGCTCCCATATAGAAAATACGTCCGCCTTTTTTCATGCGGGGTACAATGAGAGAGACAAGTTTCTCTATTTGTGGAATTGCTTTTTCCACAACTGAAGCTATCTTTTTATCCTCTGTATTGATATCCACGATCAATTCGTGGATGGATTTTTTATCCAAATTGTTATAGAGGGATGGTTCTTCTGAAATCTTTTGAAATGCCATAATGATATTATATTTTACCTGTATGAAAAGCAATCAGTCCTTCCATCGGGGCTTGAATAATGCGTCCTAAAGTCATTCCTTCACTTTCAAGAGCTTCTTTCAGGGGTTGATGAAAGTAGTAGGCGATGGAACCGTTAAAACCGATTGGCAATCTGTTCCACCCATCATATTGTCTGACATTGCGTATCAGAAAATTTCTGAACTGGCCGATGACAAGTTGGTGGATTGATGGTTCTGAGAGGTTTTCTTTCAAGAAAGGTACAAAACTGGCAAGGAATCGGTTGGGCAGTTCCTTTCGATAAACCCGGTCTATTATCTCTGCACTGGATAAGTGGAATTTTTCGTTGAATCGCTTGATAATCGGTTGTGGCAATTGGTTCTTGAGGACATCTCCTATGAGTGTCTTCCCAAGGACTGCACCGCTTCCTTCATCACCGAGGATGAATCCTAATGGTGAGACATTTTTGGTGATATTTTTTCCATCATATAGGCATGAATTACTGCCGGTACCCAGAATACAAGCGATACCGGGCTGGTGTCCGCAGATACTGCGGGCAGCAGCCAGCATATCAGTAGCCACTTCACATGAACCTGTTATATCGAGGTACTTTCTCAAACTGTTTTCCAGTATGTGTGTATTTTCTGATGTGCATCCTGCACCATAGAAATACACATTATCGATTATTGTTTCCGGAAGCTCCGGAATCAAGGAAGTGCGTATTTCTTTTGCTATCTCTTCTTCTGTCTGGAAAAATGGATTGGTACCCTTTGTTCTTATAATTCTGGTGTTCTGATGGTCATCAACTATACACCAGTCTGTTTTGGTAGAACCACTGTCAGCTAATAATATCATAGTTTTATATATATTTTTTTCTTGAACAAAATATAACCAACACACCAGTTGAGGCAGACATATAGAATGGCCCATGCAAGTGATGCTGCCTTGATGCCCAGAACCGGCAACAGGACATTCTTGTAGGTTATAACACGGATAGATGAACCGCCAAAGAGTATGATGCCCAGCGGAATGAGAAGGATGTCGGAAAGAACAAAAAGAGCCAAAGGATTTACACCGAATACATGGAAAAAGTCCGTCAGTTTATCCTGGTGTTTCTTTTTGTCGATAATCCAGGTAAGCAGGGCAAGTAGCAGGGAAGCCAATCCGCAACTTACCATCGAAAAAGTGGGAGTCCATAATTTTTTGCTTAGGGGGCAGGCGTATGACAGCAGGAACCCTGCGAATGTAAGCAAAGTCCCAATAACGAAAAGCCGTTCTATCTTGTCATTCAGATTGTTTAACTTCATGATGCCTTTACCTACGCAAAATCCTATCAGTACGTGGGCTAATGCCGGGAAAGTACTTAATATACCTTCTGGATCCGGACTTTCCGGTTTGAAAACGTGACCCGCTCCCAGGATACAGTTGTCTACGATGGCCAGAATATTGGTATTGTCGTGGGCATATCCATTGCAGCATTCCAAAAGAATGTAATAACCGATAAATATTCCTCCTATAATCCAGGGGATGAGTTGATGCTTGACAGACAGTGCAATCACGGCAGCCAGACCATAGCAGATACCCAGACGTGGCAGAACGCCAAGAATGCGAAGACGGCAAAAGGTATCAGCAGATATGTACAGTCGTTGCGTAAAAGGAAGTTGGGCATTAAGTGGACTTTCCATACCTCTGAAGAACATGACAAGCCATGTGATGGCGAGGCCGATGAACCAGAGTAGAAAAGCTCTCTTAAGAATCTTCCGCGCACATGGTACGGACCATTTGAATTGAAATTTACGGAGAGACAGGTAAGTAGTAATACCCATAATGAACATGAAGAACGGAAAAACTAAATCTGTAGGGGTAAGTCCGAACCATTCAGCATGCTGCAGAGGCGCATAGGTCTGTGTCGTACCTGGGTTATTGACAAGTATCATTCCGGCTATTGTGATTCCTCGTAATATATCAAGGGCCAGAATTCTCTGATTAGGTTGTGTGGTACTTTTATCCATCTTGTTTATAACTTTTATTTATACAAATAATATTTCTTTGCGATTTGTCTAAAGGTTTTTACGTCCTTATCCCAGTAGGGCTTAGCATCTGACCATTGATGGTGCATCAGGAGGAGGTGGCGGATTTGCTTGGAACCGCACACCTTATCAATCATATCCAGACGGTCTTTACTGTCGCTTGCCAGAATGTCATGATCAGGATAGAGTTTATAAAGTTCCTGGATGACATAAAACTGGATGTCACATAGGTTTGCCTTCTTGTAATTAGTGAAATAGACCTGTACGCCTTGTAGTTCTGTTCCTTGCCCCGGACCATAGAATGGCGTATAGTATATGGGCCGGAACAGTACTCCCGGAAGATGTAGATTGTTCATGGCTTCAGCAAAGTCATGTGCATTGATCCATGATGCTCCGAAGAGACGGAAGGGAAGGGTGTAACCTACACCGATGGAAATATTGTCAAGTTCACCTATAATTCCTGATACGGCATAAAAGGGCGCTGATTTGGCTTCCGGTATGTGTGGCGAGGCAAGAACCCAATGAAGTCCTGTATCCTTATAGGTCATGCGGCGTTTCCACTTTTTCATCTTGATGACGGTCAAGTCACATTTTCCCCCAAGCCTGTTTTCACCATTGAGAAATAGAGCCAGTTCTCCCGGTGTAAGTCCATAGATATAGGGGACCTTCAGTTGACTGACGAATGAGATGCAATCATCATCAACAATGTTTCCTTCTATCTTTTCTCCTCCAAGAGGATTAGGACGGTCAAGGACAACGACCTTAATATGATTCTGGACTGCTGCTTTCAAGATGTTGTCCAGTGTACTGATGTAAGTGAAAGATCTGCATCCGATGTCTTGTATGTCATATACCAAGACATCAATACCTTTCAGCATCTCAGGGGAAGGCATACGATGTTTCCCAAAGAGTGAATATACCGGCAGGTGAGTGATGGCATCCGTATCATTGCCTACTGCTGAACCGGCATGGGCACTGCCTCTCAGACCATGTTCCGGTCCGAATAAGGCAACCAGATTGACATTCGGAGCTTCTGCAAGAATATCAATGTCTGACCGTAATTCATTGTCAACTCCGGTAGGATTGGTTACCAATCCTACACGTTTTCCTTCTAATATCTTAAAGTTCTGACTTTTAAGAACCTCTATTCCTGTCTGTACTTTCTGAGCATACAGACTGTATGCTGAGAGAAAACAGAGTAGAAATGAAAAAAACTTTCTCATCAGTTATTCGTTTTATGATTGTCTTTTCTTCCATAATTTTCGTCAACTTTCTTTTTGACAAAGAAAGTGACGGCAACAGTTGCCAGGCAACAGATCATGACCATCCAAAAGAATTCTTTGTATCCCATCCATTCCTGGATATATCCAGCAAACATTCCCGGTATCATCATGCTCAGTGCCATGAATGCCGTGCATATAGCATAATGAGCTGTTGTAAATTCTCCTTCAGAGAAGTACATCATATAAAGCATGTAGGCTGTAAAACCAAAGCCGTATCCGAACTGCTCGAAGGCTACGCATGCGCTGATAATGACCAGATTGGTAGTATGGCTCATTCCTAAAAAGACGAATGTTGCACATGGAAAGGTCATGCTTGCAGCCATAGGCCATAGGGCTTTCTTCAGTCCCCATCTGGAAGCGGCAATACCTCCGATGATCCCTCCGATGGTAAGAAATAGTACACCGATAGTTCCGTATATGATCCCTACATCGTCTGTAGCTAGTCCCAATCCTCCGGACTTTGTGGAATCCAAGAGGAACGGATTGACCATCTTAAGGAGAAAGGCTTCCGGCAAGCGGTAGAGAAGCATGAATACAATAGCCAGCCATACTCCGGGTTTCTTGAAGTAAGTAGCGAAGGTACGATTGAACTCTCTTATTATCTCTTTTGTCTTGTTGCTCGTATCGTCCGTGATATGCGGAGCATCGGCAGCAGGATGTGGAAGTATGAAGGTGTGGTATAAGGCCAAAGCTGTGAACAAAACTGCAAGTATACCCATCGTAATTTCCCATGACATCGGGATGTTACCTGATTGCCGCTCCAGTTTCCCGGCAATATAGACCAGAACTCCCTGGCCGAATATAGATGACAGACGGTAGAAGGTACTGCGGATACCTATGAAAAACGATTGTTCGTTTTCAGGCATGGCCAGCATGTAAAAGCCATCTGCGGCGATGTCGTGTGTGGCAGATGCAAATGCTGTTATGATAAAAAGAATCAATGTAAAGGTAAAAAGACTTATGGGAGTTGCTCCTGCTTTTATAGTAGCTGCATCCGGATGAGGTATCGAGAGTGTAAG
>Ga0172377_10000526_pt1 | contig 36185 bp, 33 predicted proteins | sample Pumphouse3metaG_FD_119749 | JGI IMG/M metagenome (GOLD analysis project Ga0172377, IMG submission 119749) | Leachate microbial communities from a municipal landfill in Southern Ontario, Canada - Pumphouse #3 metaG | ecosystem: Engineered > Solid waste > Landfill > Unclassified | place: Canada... | reverse complement strand
TGATATAGATAAAATAGTATTTGGAGAAGGAATTGATAAAGATAATTTAATAATAAAAAAAGATTCATCAAACTTAATAATTGAATATACTCCAACAGATAAAATAATAATAAGTAATTGGTTAAGTGATGATTCATATAAGATAGAAAATTTTGAATTTAAAGATGGAACAGTTTTAGATATAGAATTATTTAATTGTACAGTTACAGGAACAAAAAATAATGAATATTTATATGGAATGGAGGGAAATGATGTATTGACTGGAAATAAAGGAAATGATTCTTTGTCAGGGAAAAGTGGAAACGATACATATATATTTAATGTTGGAGATGGGATAGATACTATTTCAGAAGCAGGAAAGATTAATGATATAGATAAAATAGTATTTGGAGAAGGAATTGATAAAGATGATATATATTTTAGGTATTCATCGAATAATTTAAGAATCAGTTATTCAGATGATGATCTAGTATCAATATATAATCAGAAGAATAGTAACTACTCAATAGAAAAAGTAGAATTATCAGATGGAAGTTATTTATCAAATAATGATATAGAAAATATCATCCAACAAATGAATGCTTATGCACAAAATAATGGAATAGATATGACAAATACACAAGATGTAAGAAATAATGAGAATTTGATGGCTATAGTTAATAATAGTTGGCATGTTTCATAAATATAATATATAAAGATTATCTCAAAAGTTAAGTGCTTTTGAGATAATGTTGTTATTCAATTTGAATCTGAAAATATAATTAAAAAGCTATCTTCTAAAACCATAAAATAATACAGTATTTTTATAGAGGCTAAATTTTGTATTTATTTTAAAGCTTTTATCTATTTCTTTACTTGGAATTAAAGATAATAATCATTACAAAATTTTTACTTCTGAATGCTGATTCAATAAATGCATGACGTATTTTGAATCATAAGATGAATTAAATTTAGATGATTTTTACTTTCTAAAAAATTGTTGCTCATTTTAGAGCTTACCCATTGGGATATTGCTATCAAAATAAGGGTTGTAACAGCTTTCTGGCTTAAAAAGAAACTAAATGACTTTTAATAAATTAAACTTAATCTTGACAAGTATGATTTTTTTAGGTGTTGTATCAAGCCTTTGCGCAGTAACGACAATGAATTCATATAAAAAGAATAATGTAAGTGTAAGATAACAATATTTGAATTTTTTTAATAGTTACTCTATTCTGAGTTAACATATATTGATTAAAAACAAGAAGAAAAAAATAAATATTTTCCTCTTTCTGGGGTTTTAAAAACTTTTGAGGAAAGTTTTCAAAACTTCAAAATTATCTTTAATCTTTCTTATTATGTTTAAATCTATATCCAACTAAATTATTTGAAATATTAGAATTTAAAGAATTTATATTTTGAATATTATATATGTCTGCAATATAATTCTTTGAGATGAAAGTGTTCATATAACTGTTATATTCTTTATTTTTTTCAATAATTTTTACTTTATTAATTGTATATACAAAGTTATTCTCAGGTTTTAATATATCATCTTTAACATCACTTAAAAAGCTTAAAGATGATATTATATTTACAGTTAATGCAATAGCATCTAAAGCATCAATTCCAGTTCTTCCTTGCATTAATCCTCCACTATAAGAAGAACCTTTTTTATTTTCAAAAATTATTAAATCGCTATATTCTTTTTTTGTAGTATTATTATTTCCAAATGCTAAGTTCTCTACTTCAATGAAAATATTTGCTTCATCTTTATTATCTGTAACTTTATAGTTGTTCTTTTTTAAAGTATCTTCTATATAAGGTTTAATAGTTAGTTCTGATAAATACTTATCATTCATAATAAGTTTCTTTTCTTTAAAAGTTTCTTCATCTAAATAAAAAGGAATAGGAATATTATATTTAGATGCAAATGTTGAAGTTTCATCAAATTTATAGTTGTTTAAAAAAATTATAAAATTAACATAAAAAGTTAAAATATCATTATCAGATAATGTTTTATTAAAAATAATTTCCTTATCGTTTATTTGAAAGTCTTCACTACTTACAGTTATAGGCTTATCTGTTTTTTTACAATTACCAATACTATATTCTCCTGGAATAATAACGTTTATATTATTGAAAGTAGAATGAGCTATTTTTTCTTTATTTAAAATCATACATGAATATTCTGTTACAATTTTTCCTTCATCGAGTATTTTTTTAAGATCAGTATAAATGTTATTGTTTCTTATAATATCTTTTGAATTATCAATATAGAATACAGCTTCCTCTTTTGGAGTTTCAAGATTTACAATATTAAAAGTTTTTTTATATGTTTCACTTTTTTCAATTGCCGATTTGTTTGAACAACCAGTAAATATTGATGTTATTAATGTAGTAATCAGAACTAAATTTTTAATAGTCATTTTTTTCCTTTTTTTATTATTTATTTAAGAAATGATTATAATATAGGCTTCCCAAAAAATTACTTATTTTGTAATTAAAATATTAAAATAGATAAAATTATTAAATTAAAATATTAAAGAGTTTTATTTATTATTGAAAATGACAGTTTTTTTTAATACTACAGAAATTATCAAATTTATAATTTGGCTTATTTGAAAAAATTTCGTAGCATTTTTTTTGGAAGAGGGTACAGAAAGGTATCTTATTATTATAAAGATAATCTGCTTAAGCAGCATTATTTTCTAAATAAGCTTTCCTTTCTTCTGGAGTAAATACATTAATTTTAATAAATTGTTTTCCTTTTTTTATTAATGCTTTCCCTCTGCCAGCTTGTACAAAATCAAGAGTTTGCTTATCTAATCCAAATGCTTTTCTTACAGTTTCATAATCTGCAATACCTGTATTTAAAACTATTTGCATATCAAAATTTTTTAAAAATTCTGGTGGAAAATGTTCTGCACTTTGAGCTGCAACAATCATTCCTAATCCAAATCCTCTTGATTCTGTTGCAATTCTATTTAAATAAGAATATGGATCATTCTTTTCTCTAGTATTTCCTGCAATTAACTTACTTTCATCAATAATAAAAAATGTATCACATTTTTCTCCTCTTGTTTTATCTTTTAATTTTTCATATTCTCCTCTTATTTTACATGCTTTAAATACTTTTCCTAGCCAGATATCAACAATAAATCTTTGTATTCCGACTTCAAGTCCACTTAAATTAATTATGTTTAATCCTGATTTAACAGGTGGTCTCTTAGAATGAAATGTTCCTGCACTAATTAAGGCAGATATATATGAAGCCATTTTATCCATTGTTCTAAGACTTTCTTTAGTTGCATATTTTTGGATATCAATATGATTATTTGTAAACCATTTATTAAGGTCAAGTCTTTTTATATGATGTTCTTCAAGTGAACTTTTTGTAGTATTACAATAACTTTTATGAATTTCCGTAAGCTTCGTATTTAAAGATTCTATATCTTTTTCTAATTCTTCTTTGTCTGATTCTTCATTATTAGTTAATTTAATTTCTTTTGTTTTAATTTCAAATAAAATTTTATCTACTTCGGCTAAATAGTCTAAAGAATCATCAAAATTAAATCTTGTTGGTATAGCTCTTCCAAAATGAACTTTTATTTGTTGGATGAGAAGTAAAGTATCTTCTAAAGAAGGGAGTTCATTCAACCAAGTATCAATTTCATTATATATTATACCTTTCATTCTATATGTGTCTGAAAATAAATACATCAAAATATCTTTTTGAATAGTTCCCATATTAGGTAAAAAGTTTTTTCTTATAATTTCAATGAGTCTTTCAACTTGTACTTTTGGACCACTATTTTGAAGTTTAAATCTAGTTTCTTTATCTATTTTTGAATCGTCTTCAACAATTTCTTTTAAAAATTCTTCTTTAACTCCAGTATCAAATTCAAATGGATTTATTCCATACTCACTATTCCATGCAGTAAACTCAATATAATTACCTATTCTTTCTCCATTGTCATTATTGATAATCATATCACCTTTTAAATCAAATATAAAAATGTGTTTTTTTGCGTAATACAAATATTTAGCAATTTCTTTTAGTAAAGTTGTTTTACCAGAACCTGAAGTTGCACTCATCAATAAATGTGGATTTAATGTCGTTTGGAAGTCTGGACACCAAAATTCTGAGGGAAGATCAATTCTATTAGCATGACTTCCAATATAGAATTTATTTAAAACATTATATGGTATATCTTTATTCAATTATTAATCCTTTATCTTATTCTTTTTCTAGGAAATGTTAATTCAAATCCCCATTCTAATTTGTTGTTTTTTAATTTATTTGGATATTCATTAAATTTTACATATGCACTATATCCTTCTCCAGTTGCTTTTATAAATCCATCAAAAAGGTATCCTTTTGCTTTCTTTGATAGAATCTTTTTAATAATCTCTGCTCTTTCACTTTGAGTATGTGTTTCAATATTTCTTGTTGAAAAAAATGTATATATTTTGCTATCCCAGATTGAGAAATTACAACCTTTATTATCTTTAGAAAAATTCTCACATGAATAATAATAATTACTATCTCCATTATTATCAATATATTCTCTTTGAAATACTGTTGAATTACACTTAGGACAAGTCCCAACTTGAACAATTTCTTCAACTGGATATTGAGAAAGAATTAGTTCAATTTGAGCATTAGAACTATATACACTTTGAGCAATTTTAAGGTTATATTTTTTTGCAATTGCATTTAATAATTTTATTTTATTTTCATTAGGTCTTATATCTTCTTCAATATAACCAACTTTTTTAAAACTATAATCAATCAATAAGTTAATCTCATTTTTTAATGATTCAATGGTTAATTGCTTTCTCTCTATAAGGTGTATTTTTTCTTCAATTTCTGTTAGATATTCTAAATCAACTAATGATGGTATGTTTTCTTCAATCCATTCCATACAGAAATATGTTTGTTCTTGAGGATAAAGCATTTTTTCTATTTCAATTACAGCTTTTGAATCTTTTAAATTTTTAACAATTAAATCGTGTTCCTCATTTCTACCTATTTTGTTTTTCTCAAGTATTTGCGTAATGAACCTTCCCGTTCCATATCTAGGAGGTCTTTTTGTTCTTACATCATATGGGTAAATATTAGTAAATTCTAATATCTGTTCATTTTTTAATTCAGGTATCTCTACAATATTATTACCTTTATCATTTGAATCATTAAGCTTACTAATAAAAGATCCAGTTAATTTTTCCCAATTTTCTTGTCCTTTAATAAGTAAATTGGCTTCAGCTGTCAATTTTTTATTTCCTACAATTATGACAACTCTGGATCTATCATAAATACTATTATTCATTTGAGTAGAGAGAGTTATATAAAATATAAATTCATATAACTTTTTTGTGTTAATTAAATCCTCTTTACTTTCAAATTTTATATTATTAAATTCTTGTAAATTTTCGAGATTTTTTGGGAAATATCTCATTGAAACTTTAATAGGTCTAATTGCTTCTTTACTTCTATCGTTACTTGAATCAACAAATCTTCTTTTGTATTGTAATACTTCTTGAATATTATAAACTTGATTTAATATAGTTATCATTTCTTCTGCAAAATCATCAGGAATTTCCCATCCATCTGTGTCAGGATTTGAAATTAATCCTGCAAAATATAAATATTTTAAATATTTTGTAGTTTCATCTGCTTGAAAGTTAAACAAATAAAATGCAGAAAATTTTATTTCAGCATTAGTTAGAGGTTCTTTTGGTTTTCTTTCATAATCTTTTACTGGTAAATATGTATCTACTATATGTAAATTTTTTTCTTTATCTTTTAAATATGCTATAGTATCTTGAATTTCTTTTTGCATATCTTTTTTAAATGCAGTAGGGTATTGAGCACTGAATTCAATGCCTTTATAAATATAATCAGCTTTTATTCTTGTAATTTCTTCTTTATCATATGCTCTAATTTGTTTTTCTCTTTTGAAAAGAGGATATATAGCAAAAATTGAATGAAGATTAAGATAAAAATATTCACTATCTTTGAAATATTTATCTCTAAATTTTTTTAATTTTTTACTTTTTTCTTGATTTGATAAATTTTTGAAATCTTCTGTATTTGAAATTTTTTCTTTTCTAATTTCATATAATATTCTTTTTAATCCATAAAAAAGTCTTAAACTAAAAACTTTATTAATTTCTGATATTATTTCTTCTCTTTTCATTTTTATTCCTCCTATCTATAATCTCTCAATTTTTGTCTTGCAATGTCGAAATTAGTTTTTGTAGTGTTTAAGATTTCTTCAATTAATTTTTCTCTTTGAATATCTGCACTATTTTTGATTTTTTCTTTTTCATAATGATAAAAAAGTAAAGCACTCGTAGGTATTACAAGCATTAATAAGAAAAAGTACCAAGAAAAAGATGTTAGAATTCCTGAATCAAATATAAATGTATATTCAATAGTATCTTTAAAAATTATCGTAAAAAATACAATAATCCAAGAGCTAATAATAGCTGCACTATAGACTTTCTCAGTTAGATGAAAATTTTTAATATAATTATTATAGAAATTTTGAGTAATCTCAATCCCTTCATCTGCAAATTTTTTAGAAGCATAAGTATATTTTTTTGCAGGGAGATATAAATCAACATAAAATGATGCTAAAAAAATATACATTAATAAAAATGTAGAGATTATTGAAAAAATATGAGGTGTAAGAATAGAAATAAATGTTAAGAAAACAGTTAATATTAAAACAATAAGTGCACCTTTTTGATATCTTTTTGTTGCATGAAATTCAAATTCATCAATTTTTGCTTCAGTTACTCCCGTAATTGGACTATTATCTGTAAACACCCTCTCTTTAAATATTTTTTCTAAAGCAGAAGTATAATATTTATATACATGATAATATATTGAAGCTTTTTCACTCAGAAAATAAAAAGGGACCATAAAGGGCAATAGTAATTTATTTTCATTTCTTTTATTTGAATCATATCTCCCCTTATCTTCATAATAATTAGAAACACCATCAAAATCAACATCATTATTTTTAGGTAAATCGCCTCTTCCAATTGGAGTACTCATCCCATTTCCATTCATATAATTATCCATTATTAATTCCTTTCTTTATTTATATTTTTTTTCATTAAATCAGCTAACGAAGACATAGTATCAATCAATTCAATATTTGCTTCTTTAGAAGATTGAGCTGTTTGAATATCTTGAGAAATACTTCTTTCAATATTAGATACAAGTGGATTATCAACTGACATATTTCCACTACCAAATAATGCAGTTGCAGTAGGTGAAGAAATTGAAGATTGACTATTAATTGCAGATGCAATTGGCATAGAATCAAGATTTAAATTACCAAATGCATTCATATTTGAATCTTTCACATATTGTAAATTATTATTTGTAGACATTGAGAATGCTTGTGCTTGTTGCATATTTTGGAAAGTTGGTAACATACCATCCCCCAAGTTTTGTCCCATTAATAATGAAGTTGGATCTGTTGCAGCTAAAACATTTGCAAAAGTTTCATTTTGTGAACCAAGTGCAAGTGCAGAAATTCCTAATCCAAGTTTTTTCCCTACACCACCATTAGTATTCATAGCATTTGCAAATGCATCAATTCTACGTGTAAACCAATTATTGCCATGAATATTATTTTTTGAATTTCCAGAGTTATCAAGAATAGAATTTATTGTATTTTGTTTACCATGTTCTAATTCATCTAACTCTGTTGCATAATTTGAAAGACGATTTTCAGACTCAGTTATCTTTTTAGATAAACTTTCTTGCTCTTTGATTGATAATTTTGGATTATCCAATTTATCTTTAAGAGATTCAAATTTCTCACCTTCTTGTTTCATAAGTTCTTGAGTATTATTAATTTTTTTGTTATAATTGTCTATATCTTTAAAGGAGTTACCATGAGTCTTGTCATTGGTGGTGTTGTTGGATTTTGTATTGTTTGCATCGTTGGATTCGTTGTTGGATTTGTTTTGGGTCGTCCCAAAGATGGTATCTCGTAAATTTGCACCTTTTTCTCTTGTTTTATCCCATCCTTTTTTAACTATTCCATTTCCATCCTTATCTTTAGTCATTTTTTCAAGAGCTAGAGTTCCTAATCCTACACCTGCTGCTGTTCCAACTGCTCCTGCTACAATTGATGTTTGTTCCTGTTTTTCTTCATCCTCAAAAACTTTATGAATTCCATCTGTAGTTGCATCAATAAGTTGATTTTTAGGATTTGCTTCATATTCAACTCTATCTCTTGTTATAAGTCTATTTGCAGCTTCTTTTTTATTTCCATCTGCATTTTCTAATTGATTTTTTGTTTTAGCATCAGTATTATGAATTGATTTCTGATTATTATAAAAATCTTCTTTTTCTCCTGTTGTAGTAGATTTTAAATCCGTTTTAGCATCTGAATTATCTTCTATTGATGATATACCACTTGAGAATTTACCCATAAGACTACCATTTTTATCAAAACCTCCACTAAACATACTTCCATCACCAAACATTATTGAATTATGTCCACTAAATACACCTGCTTTTTGTGAAGCTACCGCATTCCAAAAATCTTGACCTGTTTTATAACTTCCATCACTATTCATAAATGGTGCAAATTTTTCTTTTAATTGTTCAGGTGATAGATTTTGTTCTTGAGCCATTGTTCTAAATAATTCAGCAGCATTATTTCCTATGTTATATTGAGACATCATTGCACTTGCATCTTGCCCTGGTTTAATTGCCATTGCAGCTAAACCAGCTTCTGTTAATTGATTAGCAGAATTTAAAATACCTACATCTGGATTTTTCTTAGCTTCAATATCTAATTTTTCAGAAACAGCTTTAAGCATAGAATTTACCATATCAGTTGCAACAGCACCATCAACTCCACCTAAAGTTGACAATCTTGTTTGAGTTCCTTTTGCTTTACTTTCTGTCATATATTCTGCATTTTCAGCAGTTATATCAAATGCATTATTTCCTAAATTTTTATAACCTTTTGCTCCTCCAACTCTTCCTGCTAATTTACTTTCATTTTCAGCATTTGCCATTTCATCATAAGACATTCCATTTGTAGATCCATCTAAATTTTTTCCAAATTTATCTGTAAGTGCATTAGCATTTGCAACTTGGTCTTTTGTTTGTGCAATTGTTGTTGTACTTGCTGCATTATATAAATCATCACCACCTATTTGTTTTAATGAGCTTGCTAATCCACTTGCTTTACCAGCAGCTTGTATTCCCATAGCTTTACCACTATCAATAGCATCTGTTTCTGAAGTATAATCTCCAAATGAAGCAGTTGAAGCTGTTTTCTGCATAGTTTGTTTTTTAGAACCATCCATAATATTATTTGCAGAATCTACCATAGATGCTAAACCTTTTGTATTTCCTGCATCCATACTACCTTGAACCATACCACTATTAAGTACATCTGTTTCAGAAACATTGTCTCCAAATGAAGTAGTTGAAGCTAATTTTTGCATTGTTTGCTTTTTAGAACCATCCATAATACTACTTGCATTATTTACCATTGATGCTAAACCTTGCATATTTCCAGCTTCCATACTACCTTGAGTAATACCACTATTTATTGCTTCACTCATAGTTACATTTGCACCCATTGTTGCTGTCCCAACTGCTCCAGCTGCACTTTTATTTGCAACTCCTGATAAATAATCACTTTCAAATGATGAGTTACCTTGTCCTGCACTTGCAAAACCATATCCAGCACCCATTGATTCCAATCCTCTTTTAATTTCATTTGCATAAGAAACTTCATTAACTCCAATTGGTGCAGTAAATCCATTTTGATTAAGAAATCTTCTAGCATCAGTTTTTGCTTTTTCATCAACTTCATCATAGGCATTTTTACTAGCCATATCATTTGCTGCATTCATCATCTCATTTCTAAATCTACTTCCTATGGTATTCATAATCCCTTGCATTGCAGCAACTTCACCTCTTAAGATAATTCCTGTTCCGATTGTATATGATGCAAGTAATAATATTCCAGAAACCGCAGCCATTTCACTCGCATGAGTATTAAATGAAGGAATAGAATTCATAGCCATTAAATTATTACCTGTTTCAAAAATTAAATCAGTTGCACTGTTTTCCGTATAATAAATAGAAATAGAATTACCAATAATACTTGAAATATATCCTAAATGAATTGCAACAATTCCCATCCCATAATTGGTCAACATTTTTTTAGAATTCTCATATCCCATTCCCATTGCAACAGGAATTACAAATAAAAATAATCCATATGAAAAAATTAAAGAGTAATGTATAAATAAAGGAGCCATTTTATTTACCCATGCTAAATTACCTAAACCATCTATTTGCATCTGATAACTACTTTTATTTACAGAATAATCAATTAAATCTGAACTTATTCCTGGCAGATCATATTTATAATCAGTAATAGTTTCTTCTAAAGTTCTTGATAGGGCATAATTAAGCATACTTATTTTTAAATTTTCTGAATAATTTCCTAATGTAGTATCAATGTTATTTACTCTAATTCCTGCTTCATATAGCCCCTTTGCTATCTCCTCTTTATATGTATTGTAATCTATTCCTGGATTTATCTCTTTAAATTTATTTTCTAATATTGTTTCTATTGATGATCTTTTATCTATAAGATATGTATATAAATCTGTACACTTCTGAATAGTAACTACTCCATCACTAAAAGTAGTATTTGTATAAGCAGAATTTGGAATCCCTAATGTTGTAGGATCAATTTGTTCTATAATATCTTTATTTGGTTTTATAAAAAAATCTAAACCAACATCAGGAATATATGATGTTGACATAGCACACTCTTTTGAGTAAATTTTAAATGCTTTTTTAAAAAAAGATAAAGGAAAATTATCACTTTCTTGATTTGCAAAATTTGATACTTTTATGAAATTGTTTATCATTTCAGGTTGTTTACCTAATCCTACTCTAGTTGCACTGTTTTCTAAATTCCCAAAAGCATTTTCTGTAATTTCAGCAATTGGAATAACAACTGTACTGACACTACTTGCAAGAAAAACTAATGCAAAAGGGAGATTATCTACCTTTGTATATATTTTATTTTGCCCTTGCTGTCTTACATCAATAATGTGAGCTGTAGTTGTTGGATATAAAGCAGCCGCATATAATGTAATCATTAATAGTAGTGAATTTGTTCCTGTTCGTGGATTTGCATTAGAAAAAGTTATTCCTGTTCTTATCATCATAATCATGATTCCCATTGATGCTGCAAATGTTATATAATTTGATTGAATAAATGCTGCAATAGAATTGAATGTATAAAAATAACTATCTGCATCACCTAAAACATATATTGAAAATTCAGTCATATTATTAAATCCTAATAAAAAGTTAATATTCAAATCTATTCATTGAATAGTCTTGAATATTAACTTTAGAAAGTATAAACTCCCTAAAGTTCATTTATAATGAAGTATCTAGTTACTTCATTTTTATATATAAAATTATCTTGACTAACAAAACTAATTGCTCTAGTATTCTCTTTTTTAAAAAGATCTTCTTGGATATAATAGTTAAGGGGTAGGTTATTAGTAATTAGATATTCTTTTATCTCATACTTTTCATTTTTATATGTTTTTAATAATTTACATATCAATTTCCCATCAAATAGTTTAATATTTTCTTCTGTATATTCTAGTTTTTCAAAATTTGGTAAATCTTTATTTGTGTACATGTATCTAAAATAATCTAAGAATAGAGATTTTAGATTTGAGTTTATGTTAAAATCAATATTTTCAGATTTTTTAATTAATCCAGAATCTTTAAATCTAAAATATTTGATGTCATTTGTATTATTTAAATTTAAAGATAAAATTAGTGGTTTACTACCACCGAAAACAATTATTTGTAATAATCCAGTTTCTTTTGGAAAAACTTCAAGATAATTACTAAAAACTTTAATTTGATTTGAATTATTTGAAAATGATGTTTGTTTAACAATATTATTTGTTTTTACTTGTTCATTGTTATTAAAATCTGGTAATTGAGGTTTTTTATCATTTGTTGTTAATAAATTTTTATCTTTTTCAATATCTTTGATATTATTATTTAGATCAACTACTTTATCTTTAAATGAACTATATTCAACTGTTTTCTTTATTGTAACTCTTATGTTTTCCTCTTTTATTTCAAAAGGCAATTCAAAAATAGTATATTTACCAATAGCAATATCCTCATTTAATATATTTTTTTTATTTATATCAATTTCATCTGCATTAAGTGTGAATACAAAAAAATTAATCAAAGCAATTAGTCTTATAGCCAACAACATAAGTGTTTCCTCCTTTTCTATTTAGTTTTATTTCATAAAAACAATTTTTATCTTTTGTAATAGGATCTTTAGGCATTTTCTCAAAAATTTGGTCTGCAATACCATCAATTCTTAATGAAGCCTCTGAATTATCATAAAGAACAGTAGGTTTATTTACATTTGTGGGAGTAAATATCTGTGATACTTTTTCTTTTTTTATATTCTTAACAAATTCATCAAGTTCTTTTCCATCAGTTGTTGTGAATTCTTTTCCACTCTTTTCATCAAGTTCTTTTCTCTCTAAATTAAGTCTTTTAGGTTCATAGGCTCTTTTTATTAAGGTAATTTTTTTAGAAATCTCTTTTGATTTAAAAGTTGCTGTTTCATTAATGTAATAATATCCCCAAATTTTGTAATAATCTTCACTTGCTTTGTCGTTTGAAATGTCAATTTCAATTTCTTTAGTATTGTCACTAATATATTTTGGTGGCCATTCTATTTTTACATTGGTTTGCATATTTAGTAATCCTAAAACCAGAACTGTTATAATAATGCATAAAAAAATTATAATAATAGTTTGGGAATTGGTTTTTTCAATTAACTTTGCAAGTTTATCCGTTTCTTCAGTTCCGTAATTATTTGATTCCAAAATAATCCTTTTTATTCATTAAATTCATTTATAAATCCAGGAGGGATCTTTTTTTCTTTTTTTGTATCATTTTTTTTATTAGGATCATTCAAACCAATGTCATAAAAAAAATGTATCATTAAACCAGGTGTTTTATTTTTTGCAAATTTTGGATAATTTTTTAAAAAAATATATCCAATAATAAATCCACAAATAATTCCTATAACTAATTTTGTAGTAAATATTCCAATAATTATTGGAATTAATCCAACAATTACACTATAAATAATTACATCACTATCATATTTAAAAATTAATCTAGGTCGATTAACAAATCTACAAAATGCCATTTATTATCCTTTTAAAAAAAAGAAATCTGAAAAGATTTCTTTTTCTATTAGCTTCCAAATGTTGTTTTAGCCCAATCCATAATTCCATCTGTTGCAACAAATGGTGCAGCAACAATAAATACAGTTGCAACAACTGCCCATTTAAGAGGAGTTCCTGATGATCTATAAAAAGCAGTAATTCCAGCAATACACCAAAGAACTAATAAAATTAGCCCTATAATTACTTCAGTAGCCATATCATTGAATACCCCACCCATTGTTGTTATGAAAGTAGGAACATCTGCATGTGCAAATGAGAAACCAAAGAACATTAATAATAAGATTTTCAACAAAAACGATTTTTTACTCATATCTTTCCTTTTTTTTTATTTTTTTCCTTTTTTGTAATTAATTATTTTTTAATTAATTACAGGAGATCTTATACTTATCATAGATTTACCTTTTAAGAGAATCACTCAATAATTGATTCCCATGAACTGTTATTGCCATCTTCATTACTTGATAACTCAAATGATGAATCATAATATTTTTTTTCAAGTGGAGCATCAATTTCTACAAAAGCTTGTCCTATCCTTGCTGCTTTTGAATCAATAAATGGATAATATCCTTTTAGAATGTCTCTCCAATAATTAACTATTCCTTCAAGTCCTTTACTAAATCCTCCACCAACACCAGATGAAAATTCTTGTCCAAATGATGTATTATTTGTTGAAAAAGAACCAACATCAGGAAATACTATATTTTCAGTTTTATCAAGCATTTGAGCTGCACCTTGTACAATTGCTAAAGATAGTTCTTTTGTTAATAATTTTCCTGCACTATCAACAAGAACTCCTGGAAAACCAAGTCCCCCATCTAATTCATCATGAACTTGTCCCTTTACTGCTACTTGTATAATATAATCTCCTTTTTCATCTTTACCATTGCAATATAATTGATCAAGAGTTAAAAGGTTTCTCAATGTTGTAATATCGCCTTTAGCAATACTTCTTAAATAGCAAGAATCTAAATTAATTTTTTTATTATTCGCACCTATTAACTCACCCATTGTTTGTAGTCTCACTGGATGAGTTTCTGAACTTGCTTTAGTTCCAGTTGGTCCTTTAATTGAAGTTAAACTTATAACTTTTATAAATCCTGAGAAAATAGTTATATTACTAGATACATTTTTTTTATTTTGATCATTGCCTTTCGAACTATCAACATCTTTCTTAATTGTAGTTATTGAAATATCTTCGTAAATAATATCAGGTTCAATTTTAGGAGAAATATTTTCTACAATAGTGTTGTTATTATTAAAAGATTTAGGATTTGGTAATTGGACTTGAATATTATTTAAACTGTTTTTTTTAACTTTTTCTATTTCTTTTTTAAGTTCTTCCATATCAGTTTTCGTAATGATATTATTTTCATTACTATTTTTCTCCAATTTTTCAATCACATCTTTATAAGAGTCCATATTGTTTTTAAAATCACTTTGGAAGCTTTTGAAGCTATCACTTAAAGTTTGTTCAAAATTAGTAAATTTTTTACTTGTATTAGTCTCAAACTCTGTAATAGATTTTTTAACTTCTTCTTTAAATGATTCTTGTCCAATTTCTACATCATTTATTTTAAGTTGCATTTTCTTTTTCCAAAAATCAGAAGGATTATCTTCAATCTCAACAATTTTTTCTTGCTCTTTAAATGTTTTTCTATTTTCGAGACTTTCTTGTGCATAAATAGTTTTTATTATTAACGTAAGAAGAAATATAAAAAGTAATATAATGAAAATGAATAATGAAATTTTTAAAAAATACTTTCCTTTTTCCTTTTGTAATTCTTTTTCTGTTTTTGCCGTATATTTTTTATTCTTTTTTAGTCCTTCATTTATTGTTAAAGTTGATAAAGTATCTTCTTTTTCATTTGATTCTTCAACTTTATTAATATCTGATTCTTCTTCATTCTCTCCCCAAGATTTTTTAATATATTCTTCTACATTAAGTTCGTCATTATCAGTTTCTTTACTCATTAATTGTTTCCTTTTTTTAATATATTTAGTACATTCTTTATTTCAGAAGTTAAACCTTCTAATTCTTTTAACTTTTCAAGAGTATTAATTTGATTTTCATCAATAGCTTTTTTTTGTATAGACTCTATTTCAAATGCAATATCAATTAATTCTCTCGATACATAATTATTAAAGTATCTCTTTTTTATTCCAGTCATAAAAAACCTTTATTGAATAAAATAAAGATTTGATAAGTAAGTAATAAAGATAAAAAAGTATTTACTATTTTCTCAAAAAAGCTATCAGTATCAAAAGTAATAAATAATTTAACATTTTCAAAAGGAAGAGGGAATAAATAATTTCTTATTCCTGAGTTGGTAATCAAATCTCCCATTTGATGAAGCAAGACTCCAAAAGCAAGTAACTTTATATATAAATTTAAATACCCATTAGTTAAAAAACTACTAGCAAATATTAATACTGGAAATATAAACATATGAGTAAAGCCTCTATGCTCAAATACTCTTTTAATAGATTTATTTTTAGTAAAAAATGAAATAACAAATATAATCAATAAGTTAATTATTTTAAATGGATAAGAGATAAAGAATAGCTTCCTACCAATAAAACTTTTAGGCTCATCAATATCTACAAGTACAACTCCTAGTATGAAAAAAGAGTAAAAAATTAATAAATTAATATAAGAATAATTTTCTAAAGAGGTATTTGTTATATAGATAGTAAATAATAATGCATTATTAGCTAATAATGTATGTCCCTTAACTGTCATATAATTTCCTCTTTATTATTTATACTATTTAATTCATATTCTCTTGCAAGAGAATCAGCTTTGTAAAACAATTCGAGAATTTCATTATTAACATTTGAGTCACTGTGTTGATTTTCTAAAACATTACATAAAAATTCAATATGGCTTTTTTCAAGCATATCAAAGTTTTGATTTTTAATTAATATTTTTTTTAAATAATATGAACTTACAATGTCATGTCGAGTATTTGAATAAATATTTGAATTATTCCTAATTACATCATTTAGGATATATTTAGATTTTCCAAAATCATGTGTTAATGCAAATAAAATCACAATTGCTTTAATAACATCAGGACTGTCTTCTGTACAGCTAATTGAAAAATTTATTACATTTTTTGTATGCTGATATAAAGTAATGTTTTCTTCCAATATGTCTAATGTATTTTTAAAATCATCATTTTTAGAATAGTTTTTTATTCTATTATTTACACTTTTCGAGTTTTCATTTTTAATTATTTCTAAGTCATTAAAAATATCTATAAAAGTATGTCTGTAATTTTTTTTTGTGATATTAAGAACTTTTTCTTTTAGAGTTAAAACGTCTTCATCTAAAATTAGATTATTCTTTGTTTCTACTTTTTCAATTGTTAGAATTGATTTTTTATTTTTCATAATGTCTATTATATTAACAGTTGCAATGAAGCTAAACCAACTCTTATTCATTGCATATCTTTTCAAGTAGATTTATTTTATTTAATAACTCTGCAAAATTTTCATGTTCTGTAATTGGGTAAAGAATTAGTTCATTATTGTTTATAATTATTCTTTTTTCGTCTATACTATTAAAATCTCTGAAATATAATTTTTCATCTATTTCTAAAATTTCAGGATTGTCATATAATTGATTATCCAATGATATTATTATTGCGTAGTACATATTTTCTAATAATTCAGGAGTAAAAGAAAAAATATTAAATTTATTTTTTTGATAATTTGTTTTAATGAAAAAATTAAAGTTATCAATTTTCTCTAGTTTAATATCATTTTTCATTTTTTATTGCTCCTTCAATGTATTCATATTTTTGAGAGCTTCAATTACCTTATCAATTTGATATAAGTAAGTTTTCCTTCCTGCTTTATTGTTTTCTCCTGAAAGAGTAATACAAGGAATTTTATTTTCTCTTCTTAATTTATTAATCTTTCTTATTGTTAGTCCAGTTACTTTTGATAAATCCTTAACATTAACAGATAATATTTTGAGTGGCTCATTTTCTAAAATTAAATTAATTAGTTCTTTGATAATTTTATTTTCATCTTTTTTTAATATTATTTCTAATAAATTTACAATAATTATATTATTCCTTGAATTTAATATAATATTATTGATTTCTATATCTGAAAAACCTAATTCCTTTAATTTTGTTATAATCATAATGTTCCTCTTTTTTTGATAAATATATTCATATCAGATATGGAATATCGAAAAGTATTTTTATATTTTTTAGCGTTAATTAAGCCTTCTTTTCGATATTTTGCTAATTGAGCAACAGTGATTCCTAATTTTACGGCTGTAATTTCTTTAGAATATAAATATTCTTCACCTGTTGTATTCTCGATTATTCTTCCTTTTTTTATAGAAAATTAAATTAAAATTTATGATAAAATAGATATTCTATTTGTTAAATGATGATTAAAGTACATTAATCAAGGATTATTATAATTATATATTAAATTATATAATAAAGTCAAGGAATATTATACATTATGAGCAAAAATTATATAAATTTAGAGTTCCATATAAGAATCAGGGATGTTTTCTACAATTATCTAGGATATAAAAAACAATCAGAAATTGTAGAAAAATATAAAAATATAAAAACTGCTTCATTAAATAAATATTTTAATACTCAAAAAACAATTACTCGTAAATTAATAAATTTGTTATATGAGGAGAATGTTAATATTGATTGGATATGTACAGGGAGAGGAGAACCCTTAATAGATAAACGAATCACTGAAAATAATATGTACAATCCTAATATTGAAATTTATACTAGAATTGCAGAAGCTTTCAATAACAAAAGAATAGGGCAAACTAAATTGAGCGAAATATACAGTTTATCAAAAGCTCTAATAAATAATTATTTTAATGTAAATACTACAATAACAGCTGACTTAGCAAGAATTTGTTTTCATGAAAATATTAATATAGATTGGATATGTACGGGTAGAGGTTCAATGTTTATAAATGATTTATCAATTTTAGATAACAATGAAAAATTTGTTGATAACTTAATTGAAAAAAATAAGGCAAGAAGTGGAGATTCAGATAATTCAATTGAAGAGAAGACTCTTCAACTTCTTAAGCAACTTACTCGTGCACAAAAAGAATATTATTTCCATAAAATAAGTGCAGATTTTTTAGAGAATAATTTAAAAAAGTAAAAACTACTTAAAAGATTTTTATAATGAAAGCTTTAGTAAATCCCTAGTTCTAATGCTCCAACCTTCTTTTCAAATATACTATATTTTATAATTTTTGATATTTATTTTAATGAAACATAATACATATTAAAAATAAGCGTTTTATTTTCCTTTGACATATAATTATACATTAAAATAGCTATACATTAATGAAACATAATTATATATTATGTTTCATTAATGTATTTTTTGATAAAATATTTAATAAATTTCATTATGAAGGTGCTAAATATGGCTAATGAACAAATTATTCAAAAAATAGAAAAATTTAAAAAAGGTTTCTTGAGAAAACTTGAAAGTGAAAATAAATCAAATCACACACTTGAAGCTTATGAAAGAAATATTAATAAGTTTATAGAATTCTTAGAACAGTATAATGAAAATATAGATTTTGATTCAATTGTTGAAAATGATATTTTTGAATATTTAGATTATAGAAATGAATACAGTGATATAAATAAAACAACAAAAATCAAATTTATGAATAAAGATTTCCAGATTTCAATAGCAACAAAAAATCAAATAATAAGTACACTAAAGAAATTCTTTTCATATATAGAAAAAAACTCAAAAAAAATTTATGACTTTTCTAAAGTTTTTGAAGATATAAAAATAAAGAAACCAAAAAGAGAACCAAAAGGATTAAATGAACTTAGTTATCACAAATTGATTAACTTCTTGGAAGAATATAAAAAGATGGCAAAAGATTTCACTAATTATAGAAATACGCTACTCTTAAAAATTATGCTTTTTGCTGGAGCAAGAGTAAGTGAAGCTATAAGTATAAAATTTGAAGATATAAAACAAAGTCCAAAAGATGAGTTATATGAAATCATGGTAATTGGGAAAGGAAGTAAACAGCGAAAAATTTATATTGAAAAAACATTAATTGATGATGAAATAGATTATTTATTAAAGAAAATAGATTTATTTAATCTTCATGATTTGATAGCAAAAACAAAAACTTTAAAAAAAATGGATAGAGTTCAATTATATAAAGCAATAAATATTATTTATGGACTTGCAGGAATAAATGAAACAATGATACATTCTTTACGACATACCTATGCAAAAGAAAAAGCTAAAAAAATTCCTCTTTCTGTACTTCAAAAATTATTAGGACATAGTGACATTTCAATTACATCAATATATACTGATCCTACAGAAGAAATAATTTTGGATTCATTATCAAAAAATATTTAAAATATAGAGTATAATTACATGTATAGGATAAAATAAATATGGAAAAGATGAGATTAGATCTTGATATAATAAAGTTAAAACATCAACTTAATTATTTTAGGAAATTGTATCCAACAACATATAAAATAAAAAAAGAATATGATTTATTGATGAATAAAATAATTATATTATTACAAAATCAAGAAAAAATTGATTATAAATCTTTTAATACTACATTAATGAATGAACCTGAAATAAAAAAATTTTATGAAGAAACTGAATTGGCAAATATTAATAAAGAGTTTATATTTAAGAAACTAAATTTAAAAGAAAAAAATTTTTTAGAAGAAAAGAAATATGATATAAAACTGGATAAATATAATTTATTTTCTATGAAAAAAAGTCCTAATAATAAATTTGTTGAAGAATGGAATCAAATTCAAAAAGATAAACATAATGCATCTTTAAATGAATATTATAAAGATAGAGATTGGAAAGAATTATAAAATTGGTAAATTTATACTTTCCAACTTTAAATTAGTAGTAGCTACTTCATCAACTATTTTATATTGATTCAACCGCAGAATTTAACTCAAAAAGTTTATTGTCAATTGTATTAGAAAGATTCATTATCGCATCTTTAATTGAATGAAATTCTAACATTGTATATGCAATTCCTAGAGGTTCCCCATTAATATTTACATTTATGTAATAAATGTTTTCTTTAAAATTTACAAAAATTGACTTCTTTTGAGTCTTGTCATTAGCATATTCAGACTTAGAACTGTCTGCAAATTTCCCATAGCTACTTTTACCAGTTACTAACAACTCATTAATTGCATGTCCTAGTGTTCTAAGCTCTAATGAAGTCAAATTGATGTGAATCTTTTGTTTTGAATTAAAACTCTTTACTACATTAAACCAGATAATACACTTATAATATTTCCCTTCTACTCGTTCTATTTTAAAAGTTATGGATACTGAATGAAATTTGTTACTGAGATTTATCATATTATTTCTCCTTATTTTTTTCTCAATAATAGAGTGATAATTTTTATAAAAAAGATAATTCTACTAAATCCAAATAAATATAATATAGTTCTTAACATTAACAATCCTTTCATAGCTCTTTGAAACTGTACTTGTGAATTTCTTTTGCCATTTTCATAAACTCACTCCATTCTTCTTTAAATTCATCTTTAGGACTAACAAAAAAACCTCTAAATACTTCAAATCCATCCTTTATAACTTTATCAACTTTCTTATCAGTTCTTCCTTCAAAATCAACTATAGCAGGTTTGTACCATAATATATTTGGTACCTGTTCTCTTAAGTGTTCTTGAATACCAGTTTTTTTAGTTGTATGAAAATATATGGTAGGTTTAATTTTCTGTATTTTTTTTGTAGTATATGAACTATTGAATTTTTCAATATTCTTAATTACAAAATTAAAAAGATGAGATCTAGCAAGAATCTCGTTTTCTGTTTTTTTTCTTACATCATCAATAAAAGCATCTGTATAATTGCCTTCTTCTAATAATTGAGTTACAGTTAATCTTTTTTCATTTATCCATACAGGGAAAGAGCTATTTACTCTTTTTTGTACATTATCTATTGAACTTATATAAACATACTTTTCTTTAGTTGTTAATTTATAATCTATACAAGGATAATCTTCATTTATTAATTTCATAATATCAAAAAGTGGTTTATCAATTTTTTTAGCTCTTTTTTCATTTAATATAATTGCACAATTTTTAATATATAGTAATTCTTTATATGTGTTATCACCAATTAAATATATATCAGCATTAATCCATTTTAAGTATGAAACATCTTCTCCAGATTCTAAAATTTTAAGTGTCATTTCTTTTAAATCATCGGTTTGTTTTTTTACTTCTTTATACCCTATTCTTTCGTTTGACATTTTGATTCCTTTTGATATAATCATTCTATCATTTATTAAGAATTTAATCAATACTATTAAGTAATCTAACCACTAAAAAGAAAAAATATTAATTTGCCTACCCATCAAACAACTTGCCTTTTCTTTACATCACAATCCCCTTCCCCTTTTTCCCTTTTCTCTTTTTTTCCTTTTTTCTTCCCCCTCTTTTAGGAAAAGTCCGCATGCTGGATCTCAAATCCCAAAACTTCGCATTTTCTGGAATTTGTTGAGTTTCATGCGGTAATAAAAAACAACTATTATGAGGTCAAAAGTGTTAGATTACTTAATAGTATTTTATTGAATAACTTAGACAAAACATTTATCAATGTTCTGTCTCTTTATTCTTGCGTTTTTAATTTTATGTTATATTTAACTAAAACATAAACTTCTATATTTGAGAATTCTTCCTCTATTATTTTATAATATGCCCTATTCTCTTTTATCTGATTTAGAACATTTTGTTTTGCATTTCCAAGTTCTAATTTTGGATATCCTTCATTTATTTTTTGAAAAAAATATAAAAAATCTTTTATTGACGAAAGTTCTTTTATTCTTTCTAAATTAAGGTTATGTTTTACATAATCAATTAATTGTTCGTCAGAATTATCATTTTTATTAAAGATTAAATTCTCTAACTCACTAGCTGTAAATCCTTTTATTAATTCAAGTTTTTTAATTCTTTTTATTTCGAGAAATTCTTTTCTAAAAATGTAATTATTAATCTACTATTTTTCCAATTATAATAGCTTTTAAGTGATATCCCTAACATTTGTACAATTAAATTTTTCATCTTATCTCTTCTATAAAGTTATTTTGTTTTTCTATATTATCTAATATATTCATAAAATCACAAATACATACAATATTATATTTACATTTTCCAATATTTATATTTTCGATTTTATTTGTTCCATTATTTCTTTAATTTCTTCTAATTTTTTATCCACAAAAACTTTTTTCTCTTCAGTTAATTTGCTATATTTAGTTTTATTTATAACTTTATTGAAAGAACTTACTTCATCCAATATAGTTAATTCTTTAACTACTTTTTGTTTCTGTATATCTTCTTTTACAGCTAACTTTTCAATATCAGTAATTTTTATACTTCCATTATTGTATTTTTCTACAAGCTCTACTTTTTTATCAACATCAATTTGTAGTGCAGCAACTGCAAGTATTAATCTTCTACTATCAATTTCACATTCTAAAAGTTTATCAGCTAACTCTTTCTGTTCATCAATAATTGAAGCAATTTTAATATAGTCATAAACATAAGTTCTTGTTTTTCCATAAATCATTGCAAACTCATCATAAGTAAGTTTCGGATTTTTTAATTTTTCTTCTTCATATGATAATTTATAATTAACAGCTAAATCGAACATATGCATTTTTGTTGAAGCTTCATTGGCTGTCAATGCATCTTTTCTAAAATCAGTTTCATCATATTCTTCATCTTTGATGTAATCAACTTTTATTTTATTATATTTACTACCCTCCTCTTCTCTTAATTCTTTAAATGATGCTAATCTAAGTTGTCCCTCAACTAAAAAGATGTCACCTTCTTTATTCTTATAAACAATAATTGGTGTTATTTGCTTATTTGCTTTAATACTATCTTTTTTTGCTTCTATATCTCTTCTTGTATATATTTTTCTTACTTGTTGAGGATTAGGTTTTATTTTATCTAAATCTAAATAGTTTGATTCTGTATTATCTATTGGTTCTAAACTTCTTTCAGATAAAATAGATTTAGTATGTTTATTTTGACTTAGTTTAACAATAGCATTTATTGCTGTTTTTACTTCTCCTTTTTTTGTCATATATGTCTTAAAAGATTCAATTCTTTTTTTATCAGCTCCTGCTAATAATGTAACTAACTCTTCTACACTCTTTTTTTCATAATCTTTAAAATCTTCCATCACCCTACCCTATTTTAATTTTTTAGTTCTTCTATATACATTCTTGTAACTATATCTTTTGTTAAATCAAAAAAGCTTCTTACACCTTTGTCTGTTGGAGCTTCAAAAATTGCTGCACTTTTTGCTGATAATTGTGCACTATCAAAAATTTTATTTTTTGGAATAAATGTATCAAACAATGTATAGTCTTCTCCTAATAACTCAATAAGTTTTTCATTTGAATTTTCTGTATTAATTTGTTGTTCTCTTGATTTAAAACCATATTTATCAAAATTTTCAAAATTCGAATTTCCTATATTATTATCTTCTTTATTTAAATTATCTGTGTTATTTTGTACTCTTCCTGTTTCATACATAGAGTTTATTGCACCAAGTATTTTATATTCTTTTCCTATTTCTTCTTTGTAAATTTTCGCTTGTTTTATTACAGGTCTAATAATTGAAGGTATTCCATCTCTTGAAAAAGTTTCTGGCGTTAATGAGAACACAAAATAATCAGATGCCATAATTGACATTCTTAGAAATAAATTAACAGCAGGAGGTAAATCAATTAAAATGTAATCATAATCATCTTTTATATGAGAAATTAATTTCTTCAATGTATTTTCCATTGTACCTAGATTTCTACTATATGTAGGTAAATCTTCAGCCAATTCCATTACAACTGGAGAATTTGGTATTAAATCAATTTTTCCAATAATTCTATTTTCAAAATAATCTTCCGTATCAATACTAACAATAGATTTTCTTAAAACTTCTTCTATATCAGAATCATTAACTTTTGTAATTAATTCTACTAAAGTATTTTCAAAATCTTCTCTTATATATCCAAAAGAAGTTGTACAGTTACCTTGCACATCATTATCTATAAGTAATACTTTTTTACCTAAATATGCAAGTGTCGCAGCAATATTACAAAGATTGGTTGTTTTTCCCACTCCACCTTTATAATTACCAATACAAATAACTTTTGTTTTTTTAATGCTATCTAACTCTTTTAGAATTTCATCAACATGTGGATAAATTGCAGGTAAATAAATATTTTTGTTGTTATTGCCATCTGTATAGATTGTTCCTGGTATTTCATTATTTAAAATCTTTTCTTTTAAATCTTTAACAACAACTTCTAATGTTTCATCAGGGTAATAAAATTTTGCATAATCTTCTATTTGTAGGAAGGGGTAGTTCTCTGCTTTATACTCAAGTATTATTTTATCTGCTTCCTCTGGGTTAGCATTTGCAAAAGCTCTAAAAGAACTCTCATTCTTATAACCTTTATGTTTTGCAAGTTCTGCATTCGTTGGTTTTTTATTTTCAAATCTAAGAGGCATTATTTTTTCCTTTAATTTTCTACCGTAGAAAATTTTTCTTAATTTTTACGACATTATAATCGTATTTTATAACTTTGTCAATATTACGACTAACGAATCGTAAAAATTCTGATAATTTTCTACCGTAGAAAATTTAATTGATTAAATAAATATTTGGTATTATTTTTTAAATAAAAAAGGTTTCAAATGGATACTATTACTGAACATAAAAAATATTTATCATCTTTATCATCTTTAGAAATTATATCTTACTATTGTAATGTAATGTTAAGAATGATTGAAAATGAAATTAAAATGCCAATTCATGTTGAAGTATATAGAAACAATGAAGTAAAACCTCATCAAAATCTAAAAACATCCCTTAGATTTAATGTAATAATTGCTGAATTAAAAATTATTGGAAATTATTATTCAAAAAAATTAAATTCTACTCATATTAATAATTTTGATTTTGGATTAAAATTATTACTTGAAGAATTTTCAATTTCACAAAAAGAAAATTTAATTTCAGAAAATCAGTTTTCAGAAATTTCTAAATTAATAAATGATTATATATTAGATGAACCTATCAAATATTTAAAAGAAAACTTTTTAATTGGCACTCAGAATATACCTCAATATGAAATGTTATTCTTATTATATGAATATGTATATCAATCACCTATTCATCAACATATTTATAGTTTTGATGGTATAGACATTAGAAGAAGTACCTTGGGAAGAATTGAAGTTGCAACTATGAATAAATATCAAGATCATAAATTAAATATTGATAATATTGAAAAACAATTACTAGATTGTATAACAAATTTTAATTACAATGTAGATAACATTGTAAATATTATATCTATTCAAAAAGAAATTGAATACCGAACTGATTTATTAAATAAACTATATTTTAATTTTGAACATTTTTTAACTGTAATAATAAAAACATTTAAACTAGAAGAGGGTAAAAAAATTACAAAAAAACAAAATTACTTAACCATAATTTTAAATACATTAGATATCAATCAACATATTGATTATAAAGAAATATATAATGAAATAAAAACAAGGTGTAAAGAGTCATCAAAAGATTTTTTAAAATTATTGGAACCAGAAAATAAACAAACTATCTCCTTAATAAATATTTTTCTTCAAATAATCAATATGAGAAATTCTTTACATTCAAATGGAGCTTCTAATAAAAATGTAGATGCATTTAATATAGGAAAAATTCATTTTAATAAGGTGAGAGCAGGGGAACAATATACATCTATGGCTATGCATCAAATAATTATTCTTGTTTTAATCACTACATATACAATTGAAAAAATCATTGAAAAAATTGCGAAAACTGAGAAATTAAATAACATTAAAGTTCCAATCATTATAATTGATGAATATTTACAACAAATTAAAGAAATTACAAAGAATAACCATATTTAAAGAAAAAAGATTATTTATCTAAATTGAAAAATAAACAAGACAAAGGAAGTAAAAAATTGACTGCATTTAGGTTATCCACGAATATTATTCCACAAAAAGAAATTAAACTCCAATCAAAACAATTTCCGAAAGAAAATGATTTTATCACATCTTCAAAAATGGGAAAACTTATATTAGGTAATAAAATTAGCGAAGGAGGGGAAGGAATTATTTATTCTATAAAAGATTTTCCTGCAATAGTTTGTAAAATATATCACTCAGAAAAATTAACAAATCTTAGAAAAGAAAAAATAGAACTAATGATATCAAAAACAATAACTCATGAAGGAATTTGTTGGCCCATTGATATAATTATAAATAAATATAATGAATTTGTAGGTTACATTATGCCAGCTGCTAATGGTAAGACTATGCAAACGTCAATGTTTATTAAACCTCAGTTATTGAGAAACTTTCCAAATTTTAATAGAAAAGATTTATTAAATATTGCAATATCTTTTTTGAAAAAAATGGAATTCTTACATTCTATGAATATTATTGTTGGAGATATTAATGCTCTTAATATTTTAGTAGAACCAGATGGTAAGATTTGGTTTGTTGATACAGATAGTTATCAAATTGAGAATTTCCCTTGCCCTGTTGGAACTGTTAATTTTACAGCTCCTGAAATTCAAGGTAGAGATTATGCAGATTTTCTAAGAACAAAAAATCATGAGTTGTTTGCAATTGCTACAATGGTATTTATGATTTTATTTCCTGGTAAGCCACCATATTCTCAACAAGGTGGTGAATCTCAATCAGATAATATAAAGAAAATGAATTTCCCTTATTGGTGCAGTGAAAAAGCAGAGGTTAACCCACCTGAAGGTTCTTGGAATTTTATTTGGTCTAATTTAACTAAAAAAGTAAAAGAGCATTTTTGTATGACTTTCAAAAATAATCAAAGAAAAGAAATTAAAGAATGGATAAGAGTACTTGAGGGTTATGCTTGGTCAATTGACAAAGGATATTCTTCAAGTGAATTATTTCCTTCAGGTTTTCCTATTTATGATCCAGTTAAAGTGTCATGTGGGAAATGTGGTAAAATACATATGAATAGTCAAAAGTTTTATGACAAAATGAGTAAATTAGGCAAAGATGTTTTATGTAATAACTGTCGTAGAGAAATAAAACTAAAAAGTCTTGCTAGACAAAGCCTTGAAAACAAAAAGAATATGATAAATACAAATAGTTCAAAACATAGTTACACAAATGCATATTTGAAAAATACTAATACCAATTACAGTAATAATTCATACAATAGAAACACTGGCGGGAATGGTGGTATAAGATTTAAAAATACTAATTCTACTTCATTTAATTCTCAAAAAAGAAGTAAAAAAAAGAAAATATCAAAATTAGGTATTATATTTTCTATTTTACTTCTGATTTTTGGATTATATATGTTAAGTAAGAATATATTTATTGCATGTATTTTAATCATTTTTGGATTAGCAAGTTTAAAAAATATTTAAGGAGAAAAAATGGATGAATTTATTTTAAGACAAGAGGAACTAATTGATAACCCTACACCTAGAGTTCCAATTTGTTTAGCATTAGATGTTTCTGGCAGTATGTCAGGAGAACCATTACAAGAGATGGCTAAGGGTGTTGAAATGTTTTTTGATGCGATTAAAGAAGATGAAATTGCTAGATATTCAGCAGAAATTTCAATTGTTACTTTTGGTGGTGTTGCAAGAAAGGCTTTAGATTTTTATTCTATTGATAGACAAGAAGTTCCTGAATTTTATGCAGATGGTGCAACACCAATGGGAGAAGCTGTGAATCTTGCATTAGATATGCTTGAACATAGAAAAGAAGAATATAAAAACGCAGGTGTTGATTATTATCAACCTTGGTTAGTAATTATGACAGATGGTGAACCAACAGATGATATTTCAAATGCTGCTAGTAGATTATCAGAATTAGCATCTAGTAAAAAAATATCTATTTTCCCAATTGCTATTGGAAATACAAATACTGATAAATTTGCAAAACTATCTCCAACTAGACCTCCTTTAAGATTAAATGGTTTAAATTTTAGAGAGTTTTTTATGTGGTTAAGTAAATCTGTTTCAAGAGTATCACAATCAACACCTGGAGAGACTGTAAGCTTAGATGTTAAAGGAATTAATGCGTGGGCACAAATATAAAGTTCAAAGCAGCTTGTGCAAGAGAGGTTGGCAGAAGCCACCTTTCAACTAACACACCTTGTCAAGATTATGTATGTGTTCAAAGAAATGCTTTAAATGGTATTATCTCTATTTCATTATCAGATGGTGCAGGTTCTTGTAGTTTAAGCCATATAGGCTCAAGAATCATTGTTAAAACAACTAATTCTTATTTGGTTCAGAATTTTGAAAAATTAATTAGTAATCCAGTAAATATAGAATCTGCAAAAATTGATTTAATTCATCAAATAAATAATAAATTTATTGAAAGATTTGAGAAAGATAAAGTAGATAGTATAAAGGCTTATTCTGGAACATTATTAGCAGTTGCAACTAATGGAGAAAAATTTATCATCGTTCACTTAGGTGATGGTGTAATTGGTTGTGTTCTGAATGGTAGTTTATCTGTATTATCTGCACCTTCAAATGGAGAATTTAGTAATACTACTTTTTTTGTTACTGATAAAGATGCAAATAGGAATATAAGTATTATTACGGGAAATATAGAGAATATAAGCTCTTTTATTTTAATGTCTGACGGTACACAAGATAGTTTATATAGTAAAAAGGACAATACACTCGCTTCAGCTTGTTTGAAATTAAGTGAATGGTTAAATGCTAACACTGAGAAAAAAGTATCTAAAATTCTTAGTGAGAATGCGAAAAAAGTATTTACTCAGAAATCAACTGATGATTGTTCTATTGGAATTTTAAACATTATAAAAAACTAAATTTAACTATGTAGTTTCAATCAAAAAAGAAGATAATATTATTTTATCTTCTTAATTAGTTCTCTTCTATAACCATTTAAAAATTTTATTTATATGATTTTTTAAGATTATTATTACAATTGACAATACTTTTCTAACTAGACTTCCTAATTGTTTTCTATATCATTCCTTCTATCTTCATATATGTATTATAATAAGCACCAAAATATTTTAAAATTTTTATTAAAAGAGTCATAAAAGAGTTTTTTGTTTGTTAATATTTTCTAAATAAATAATATTAAAAATTAATAGAATCTAAATTAAATTTTTTTTCCATTACATATATTATTTTTATTGAAAAAAAGGAGTTTATTTGAAAAAAATCTTAATTATTTTTAGTTTATTTATCTTTCATTTATTTGGAAATACCATTAATGTTGATCTAAATACATCAAAAGAAATATTATCACAATCTAAAATTTTTATAGATGAAACAAAAACTTACGAAATTGATGAAATCATAAAAAGTGACAAAGAATTTACAAAAATAAATAATTCAATAAAAAGATTTGGTTATTCTCCAGATTTTAATATTTGGATTAAATTTACATTACACAATACAGAAAATGTGCCAATAATAAAGATTTTAGAATTTGATAATCCTTTAGTGACTAATATTTCTTTTTTTGAAAATAATGATTTAATTAAATTAGAAGGATTATTAAATAAAGATTCAATAAGAAAAAGTGTAAATCCAATTTTTGAAATATATCTTAATAAAAATGAAACAAAAACTTATTATATAAAAGTTTTTTCAAAGAAAACCTCTTTAACTTTAAAATTAAATTTATATTCAAATGATGACTTTTATTCTAAAGAAATATTTCATCAATTTATTTTAGGTCTATTTTTTGGTGCAATGATTATTTTAGCATTATATAATCTTTCTATATTTTTAATGATTAAAGATGTAAGTTACTTATATTATGTAGGATATATTTTTACTTTGGTACTTCATCATTTATTGTATGTTGGTTTTGCAAATTTATATATTTTTGATACTAAATTTATGAATGTAATAGTAAACTTTGCGGCAATTTTTATTGCTTTTCCTGTCTTATTTCTTGCTTTATTCTCAAAATCTTTTCTTGATATAAAGCAATATCAAAAATTAAATATAATTTTAAATATATTAATTTTAACATTAGTTTTATCTGTAATATTTTTTAGTATTTCTCATTATTTTTCTCATTATAGAAATGCAATACCAATACTTCTTATGAGCTATTTATTTATAATAACTTTATATTCTGCGATTAAAAAAAATGCTCAAGCAAAATTAATTTTATTTGGTTGGGCAGTAATACTATTTGCAGGAACTATCATGTATATATCAAGTGCAGGTATTTTAAATATTGATTTTACATCATATTATATTGTTGAAATTTCATTTATTTTAGAAGCATTAGTTTTTTCAATTGCCTTAGCAAATAGGATAAAAAAATTGCAAGAGGAAAAAAATACAATTCAATTAAAACTTATAGAAGAACAAAAAGATAATGAAGAAAAATTGAATAAATTAGTTTTACAAAAAACTAAAAATTTAAATATAGCACTTGAAGAAAAAGATATATTACTTAAAGAATTAAATCATCGAGTTAAAAATAATATGCAAACTATAATTTCGTTAATACGATTACAAAATGATGAAATAAATGATATAAATATAAATAATTTATTAACAACTATTCAAAATAGAATTAGTGCTATGAGCCATTTACATGAATTACTTTATCAAAAAAATACTATAGCCTTTATTGACGCAAATGAATATTTTGAAAAAATAATATTTGGTGTACAACAGAGTTTTAACGAAAATATAACTATTCAATATAAAATAACAACTAATATTGATGCAGAATCAGCTATTTATTGTGGTCTTATATTAAATGAACTTATAACAAATAGTTTTAAACATGCTTTTAATTCAAATGAAATAGGACTAATCAATATAACTTTTTATAGTAAAGACGGAGAATATTGTTTACAATATAAAGATAATGGCAAAGGCTATAATTCATTAGATAAAAAAGAAACTTTAGGATTAATTTTAATTGAGACACTTGCAAAAAAACAATTAAAAGCAATTTTTTCTATTATTTCTGATGATGGTATAAGTGTTGAAATAAAATGGAAAGAATAATATGTGACAAACGTGTGACAATATTTTTATATGATGTTAAACAGGAGTAAATTTTATAATGATAAAAATATTGATAGTTGAAGATGAAATAATTGTTGGATTAGATACTAAAAGTACATTAAAAAAATTAGGTTATGAAATAACTGACATAGTAACGAATTATGATGAAACAATAAAATCCATAAATGAAAATAAACCAGATATTATTTTAATGGATATTTTTTTAAAAAATAGTATTAGTGGAATAGAAATATCAAAAAGAATAAAAGAGAAATATATAAATATTTCAATTATATATATAAGTGCATATTGTGATGATAAAACTTTATCAAATGCAATTAAAACTGAACCTGCAGGTTATTTAGTTAAACCTTTTAATCGAAATGATTTAAAGACAACCATAAATTTAGTTGCATACAAATTAAAAAATAATATGATGAATAAAACAATAGTTAATAAATATAAACTTTCTTATAATTATTATTATAGTTTTGATGAATATTTAAAAATATATTATGATACTCAAGAAATATTACTTACAAGAAATGAAAGACTTTTTTTAGAAATTCTCATAAAAGCGAAGGGTAATTTAGTTCCATTTACTACAATAGAACAATATATTTGGACAGATAATATTGTTTCAGATAGTACTTTAAGGACTTTACTATATAGACTGAGAAGTAAATTTGAACATAAATTAATTGAAACTATTCCTACAATAGGGTGTAAATTAAATTTTGATTAATATTTAAAATAAAGGAGAAATTTTATTCTCCTTTATAAAATTTTATAAAAAAATCTTTTTAAAGAATTCAGAAACTTCAGCAGGATTCCAACTTAAAACTAATGCATCCAAATCCAAGTTTCCATAATTATCTAATTCTTGGATAATTGAATTTCCTCCAAATTTTTCATATAATTTATAATGTTCTTTTTTTATACCTAGTAAGGTTAGATCAATTTTATTCAACATAAACAATAAATAAGCTCCTTTCATTAGATATTTGAATTCTAAATTTAAGCCTTTTTGTTGATGTTTAACAATTAATCGAGATAATTCTCCAATTGTTTCATATTTTTTTCTTATTGTATCAAAGCTATAAATTTTATCAGTTGGAAGTTTAAATTCAGAATCAAAAATTAATCTCGTTGTTCCAGAAATAATATTATTATTATGATAAAAAATTATTGCAGATTTTTTATCATATATATCAAAATTTAATCCTTCAATTGGATCTGGAAATTCTTTTTGATAATTTATATTCTTATAAACTTCACTTCTTAATTTAAAAATTCTTATTAATTCTTCAGCATTTTCAATGATTTTTAAGTTTTTTATAGAAAAATCCCAAGTTATGTTTTTATTAAAAGTTACTGTTTCCTCAACAATTTCTTCTAAGAATATTCTTTTTTTGAACATTTCTAATGCATGTTTCTGTTCAATATTAAAATCATCAGACATATAATCTAATGTTTTAGAAAAACTACTATTAAGTAATTCTTCTAGATCTCTTAAAACTAAATTTTTATTTATGTTTACCATATTTTATCCTTTATATTTATTTGGATAAAAATGTTGCGTGCTTTTTGTCACAATCACGTCACAATCTAAAAGTCAATGTGAAAAATGATTCAAAAATAATTATCTTTCATATTAAATGTGACAAAAAAGTGACAAATTAAAATTATAATTATTATTATAAAAAAATTAATTTATATATTTTTTATAATTTATATATAAAACATAAAGGAAAATAAAATTAATGATTGAAACGTTAATGAAAACACATAAGACAAATGAATTCATAAGAATAGAAGAGTCTCAAGAAATTCAAACAATTTATTTTGATAAAGAACAGGCAGAACTTTTACATTATTTATCAGATGAAATTGCTTTTTTAGGTGGAGTAGAAAATAAAGGAGCCAAAAGTCTTACATCTATTGGAGCAAGAAAAATTAAAGATACATTTTCAAATATTCAGAATTCTATTCTATCTAATTACATTGATGGAAAGATTTCAGTTCTTATCTTTGAGAATATGAAAGAATTTATTGATAAAAATACTAATCTTAACGAAGAATTATCATTGAATGAACATGAAAAATCTTATGATATTCTATATTTAGGTGGAAGAAATCAAATTTTATTAAAATTAATTAACGAAGAAGCATTTGCTTATGATATTGATAATGAAGGTAAGCTTGTTAGAGTTGTTGCGAATTTTAAAGGAGGAGGTTTAAATAAAATTGAAAATGAAGCTGAAAATGTAGAATTAAGTTCTCACACTGGTATTTCATTAGGACCACATACAGAAGCACCATATAATTGTACTTTTAAATCAAAAGATGGCTTGTCTCCATCACCTTCATCTCTAATTCTATCAGCTAAATTTAATCCTAAATTGGAACCTACTCTAGTAATTCCAGTTGGACCCATTTTAAAAAAAATTGGAATTGAAAATACTCTAGCCTTAACCGCAAATCATTTTTATTTTACAAGAAGTGATTCATTTGTTGAAAGTAAAGAAAAGTATCAACAAAAAAAAGTATCAATAATTGATTTTGATGAAGAACATGGATATTCAATTCGTTATAATTCATATCGTTTTACAATAGATGAAAATGCTCCATCTTTAGTAAAAGAAGCTTATAAATTATTTTGTGATGAAATTAATGCTAGTGTGCCATTTGAATATTCACTAACACAAAGTTCAGCTATTGTTATTAATAATTATCGAGCACTACATTGTAGAAATATAATTGAAGATAATAGAAGATTACTTGTAAGACTTTTTGGAATATCTAATAAAGCAGTACCTACAATTATTTCAAATAATCCTCTTGTAATAAAAGGTTAATTGTGGATTTAGAGATTATTGGAATACTTTCTTTAGTAGCATTTTTAGCAGGTTTTTTTGATGCAATTGCAGGTGGGGGTGGATTAATTACATTACCTGCTATATTTTTAGCAGGAATTGAACCTGTGAGTGCAATAGCTACAAATAAATTTCAAGCTGCAGCTGCAACAGTTTCAGCAACTATTGCTTTTGCAAGAAAAGGATTAATTGAATGGCGTCAAGGTAGTATATTAATTATATTTAGCATGTCAGGTGGAGCAATGGGAGCACTACTTGTTAGTGCAATAGATAAACAATGGTTAGAAGCCGCCGTTCCCATTTTACTCATTTTAGTTGCTATTTATTTTACACTTGCACCAAAGTTAAATGAAGGAACAGGAAAGAAAAGAATATCTTTTTTACTATTTTCACTTTTAATTGCACCTATATTAGGTTTTTATGATGGTGTTTTTGGTCCAGGTGTTGGTTCTTTTTTTATGGTAGGATTTGTTTTTCTTGGTGGATTAGGCATTATGAGAGCTATAAGTTTTACGAAATTAGCAAATGCTTCATGTAATTTAGGTTCATTATTCATCTTTATTACAAAAGGATTTATTATTTGGCCTTTAGCAATATCAATGGCTATTGCTTCATTCTTAGGTGCGCAATTAGGTGCAAGATATGCAATAAAAATTGGTCCAAAATTAATAAAACCAATGTTAATTATTGTATGTACGGCGTTAGCAATAAAATTACTTACAGATGATAACAACCCATTAAAAGTTGTAATATTTGGATAATGTAATTTATATTGAACCAATTAATTTATCGAAAAAAGAGGATTTATTAAATATTAAATCCTCTCTACCATCAAAACAATTTTCATTGAAATATAATAATTCTACTTTAAAAGGAAGAATATTATTTAAAAACAAAAATAAAGATATATCTGATAAACATTTAATAGCAATACATGGAGCAAAGTCTGATTATTATAGTTTAGATTCAATTCTTTTCCCTTTACAGAAAATGGGTATTTCTAGTTTATGTTTCAATTTATCTGGTCATAAAGAGAATTTGAGAATAAATGATAAGTTATACTCATTGAAAGGGAACCTTGAAGAAAGTTTATTTCTTTTAAAATCCGAAAAAATTGTTATAAAAAATTTATTAGGATTTAGTCTAGGTGGAGCATTAGCTTTAAAGATTGCCGAAATACATAAATCTAGTGTGAAACGAATTATTCTATTTGCCCCTGCAATATATACAGAAAAAGCTTATAAGGTATCATTTGGTAGCTCTTTTAAAGAAACAATTTCTAAACCTTCAAGTTTTCTTGATTCAGAATCTTTTTCTTTTTTAAAAACTTTTAGAGGAAAAGTTTTATTAATTATAGGAGAATATGATGGTCTTCCTAATATGAACTTTAACTCTTCATTAGGTACTTCAGTTGGTCATTTCACATATAAAAATAAAGAATATTATAGTCCTATACCATACGAAGTTATTTATACATTAGAAAAAAGTATAAATTCTGATAATTTTTTCAAAATAATTCTTAAAGAATGTGATCATTCAATCATGAAATGGTTGAATGAATATCCTGATGCAGCTGATAAATTAACAAAAGAAATTATTTCTTTTTTAAACTAATATTATATTTAGTAAAACAAAATGATTCAGAAAATTGTATATGTATTCTCTTTTATAATAAAAACTCAATAAATAAGTTCAATATAAAGAATAATATTATATTTAGTATTTTTTTTATAGAATTAACTAATGATAATAAAGAATTATCAATAGTTTGTTTTAGAGGAATGTTATGTTAGAAAATAAACAACATATAGAAAGATTATTTAAAAATTCAGAAAAATTTAGTGACAAAGATGGCTTACTTTATATTC
>Ga0172377_10000522_pt1 | contig 36275 bp, 30 predicted proteins | sample Pumphouse3metaG_FD_119749 | JGI IMG/M metagenome (GOLD analysis project Ga0172377, IMG submission 119749) | Leachate microbial communities from a municipal landfill in Southern Ontario, Canada - Pumphouse #3 metaG | ecosystem: Engineered > Solid waste > Landfill > Unclassified | place: Canada... | reverse complement strand
TCCCCATTCGGGGGCGAGATCAGGACTGGCGGGCCGGGTTGGGATTGGGTGCTGAAGGTCCAGATCTCCACGTTTTCCGCTTCGCCATATGTGTTGTAGGGCACCACCTTCCAGGTGTAATCCTGGCCGTAAGCCAGGGTGGGAATGGGGACCAGATACTCGGTGCGTTTCCCCGTGTAGGGTATGATGGCATAGGGCGTTTGTTCATAAGCGGGAAAATATACGGCAAAGGCGTCCGGAGTACCGTAACCGGTCCATTGGTCAAAATTCCATTTCAGGCAGCCTATGTTGATGGAGACATTGGAGGCAAGGTCAATAGGCACCGGGGTCCCTACTGGCGGGGGTAGCAGCGTGTTCAGGGTAAAATTGGCGGTCTGGTTACTCTGGATGTTATTGAACTGAATGGGGTAAGGGCTGAAGAAATAGGAAGGGCTGGCGACAGGCAGAGTGGGTGTGACGATTGGATTCAATCCGTTGTTGATCAGATAGTTATAGGTGGTCCCGAAGGTCATTTTCCTGGTCCAGGGAGCGCAGGCCCCGGTGCAGGTGACGTAGGCCCAGGTCCCGGTGTAGCTGGAGTTGTTGGTCAAAGTAACGCTTATGGTGGAACTCGGAACGATGTAAGTGCCGGTAAGGAAGCTGTATACCTGAGAGTCCAGGACGTAGTTTTCCACCGGGTGATGGTAACGCACATACCAGTAATAAGTTTGGGCGTTCTGCAGGGCGGGAACATTGTAGTGAAAATCCATCCGGTCCGGATCAAGATGGCCTGAGAACTGCTCAGGATTGGGAAAATCGGGGTCGATATCCAGAAAGATGTCGAAAAAGCTGTCAACGTGGTACTGGTAATCATTCAGATGGAAGGCCAGGTCGATCCCATCGGTTGGAATGTCCGTGGCTTGGTCGCCAGGATAGATCAGCTGCGGAGGCTCCAAAGGCAGAGGGGCGGTGAAGAAAAACCACATGTCCGATTCGCTGGACAGCATGGACATCATGTCCGTGACCCTGATCTTCCAATGATACAACTGCAGTGGAAGCAGGGGCGGGGCAGGGAAATGGAATTCGAAACCGTTGAAAAACTCCAGCGCCGGCCCCTCATAGACCGGCGGCTCGGGAAATCCTGGATCGAGGCTGAGATAAACCTGGAACCAGTAATCAGGAATATGGTCCGGCTGCATCCAGGTCAGTTCCGTAGCCAGGGGCGGCAGATCGGGCTGCCCGGGCATGGGAGAGATCAACTGAGGAACAAGGGGTTGGGCGAAAAGAGGGGAAACTGCCAAAAGCATCAAGAACGCCAGGCAGATCAGTGCTTTTTTCATGGCGATACCTCCTGGGATCGGAGTTAGAAAAAACACAACGGGGCATCCGACTGTTGTTCCGAACACTCCTTTAAACACACTGAGAAGATTTGGTCTGAACACCTTCTCTTGATGGCAGACAGATAACGGAGTCAAATTAACAGATGGGAAAAGCCCTTGTCAAGATAAAAGTGAACATTATTCAATTAATCCTGTGGAACAAATTCCACAGTCCGGAGGAAGCCCGGTTTGGGTTGGATTCCAGCCAGGCGCGAATAAAAGTTCTGGGAACGCCCGCTTATTGCAGGGTTAGCTGGTTGGGAGTCCGGGATGACGTGGTTCAGATCACCCGGTCGAGGACGGGCAGCATTTCCGCCAGGAAATCGGCGTAACGGTCTCGTAGAATAGCCTGGCGCGCCATCTGCATCAGTTCCTGATAAAACCAGAGGCTGTGGATGGTGGTGAGGCGCATGCCCAGGATCTCGTTCATGCTGATCAGATGGCGGATGTAAGCGCGGGAAAAGTGGCGGCAGGTGTAGCAGCCGCAGTCAGGATCGATGGGACCGAAGTCGTCTTTGTAGCGGGCGGCCTTGATGATCATCTTGCCGTGACGGGTGAAGATGCTGCCTTTGCGGGCGTTGCGGGTGGGCATCACGCAATCGAACATGTCCACTCCGTTGGCAATGTTCAAAAGCAGGTCGCTGGGAGTGCCCACGCCCATCAAATAGCGGGGTTTGTCTGCTGGCAGGATATCGTTCAGGAATGCCGTGATCCGGAACATGTCCTCTTTTTCTTCACCCACGGCCAATCCCCCGATCGAATACCCGGGAAAATCCATGTCCATCAGCGCCAGGGCCGAACGTTCGCGTAAATCTTCATAAATTCCGCCCTGGACGATGCCGAAGAGAGCCTGTTTCCTGGTGTTTTTAAAGGCCGCCTTGCCCCGTTCGGCCCATTGCAGCGTGGTTTTGAGCGAACGTTCCACGTAGGCGCGGGTGGCCGGGTAGGGCGGGCATTCGTCAAAACTCATGATGATGTCGGCTCCCAGGGCTTCCTGGATGCCGATCACGCTTTCCGGAGTGAAAAAATGGCGGCTGCCGTCGATGTGGGACTGGAATTTCACCCCTTCCTTGCTGATTTTGCGCAGCGCGGCCAGGCTCATCACCTGAAAACCGCCGCTGTCCGTGAGCATCGGCTTATCCCAGGAAATGAACTTGTGCAGTCCCCCGGCAGCGCGGATAAGTTCATGACCCGGGCGCAGATAGAGATGATAGGTATTACCCAGGATGATTTGCGCGTGGCTTTCCTCCAGTTCGTGCGGGCTCATCGCCTTCACGGTTCCGAGAGTGCCTACCGGCATGAAAACGGGGGTCCTGATTTTTCCGTGAGAAGTGGTAATTGTTGCCGCGCGGGCTTTTCCGCTTGTTTTTTCAAGCTTGAATCTGAACACTCAGGCCTACCGGTTCATAAAGCGAAGAATCTCGCTGGAAACATCAGAGTATAAAGCCAGTATCATCAAGGCCATAAGTAATACAAAGCCAATGGATTGGAGAGCGGACTGGACCCTGAGAGGGATCGGCCGGCGAATGATTCCTTCGATGATGGAAAAGAGGATCAGGCCGCCGTCCAGGATGGGGATGGGCAGCAGATTCATGATCATCAGCACCAGGCTGATGCTGCCAAAGAAGAGGATCAGGCTGCCAAAGCCGCGGGCGCCAATCTGCTGGCTCATCGAAGCGATCATCACCGGGCCGCCAACAGATTTCCTGATCTCGCCGGGGCTGCGCAGCAATTTGCCCAGCATCCGGTAGTTCAGGGCGATGAAATTCGCGGTGTTGTAAGCCCCCAGTTTCACGGCTTCCAAGATGTTGAAATGGCGGTCGTAACGCACAGGCTGGTATTGCATGATCCCGATGGCGCGGGTGCCGTTGGTATTGAGGCTGGATTCCAGTTTGAGGCTTTTGGTGAAGCTGGCGCCGTCGCGCTCGATGGTGAGCAAAACCTCGTCCCGGGGCGCGTTGACGATCATTTCCCGCATCACGTACCAGTCCAAAACGACCACGGAATCAACAGCCGTGATGCGGTCTCCAGGCTGCAATTTGGCATGGTAGGCAGCGGTTTTGGGCACCACCTCGCCCACGCGGGTATCGGCAATTGGATAGACGCTGGCCAGAAGAGAATCCAGGTCTTCCGAGCCTATCATGGCTGTCTTTGTTTCACCGGCGCGGCTGATGAGCACCGTATTTTCCGGCTGTGCCAGCAGGTTTTCCAGAAATTCGCTGAAACCCTTCACCGGTTTTCCGTTCACGCTAACTATGCTGTCGCCCGGGGAGAAAACCTGCGTCCAGGAACCTTCAACCTGGCTAAGAACCGGATACTGGTCCTGGATGTGCACGGGCAGGATGAAGGAAAAGATGAACAGCAGCAGCCCCAGCAGCAGATTGGCAAAGGGGCCGCTGAAACCGATCAAAGCCTTTTTCCACCAGGCTTTGCGCAGAAAAGAATCCTCCGCTTCCTGGTTGGGGTCATCCGTGTTTTCGCCTTTCATCTTCACGTATCCCCCCAGCGGGATCCAGCCGATCCGCCAGAGGACGCCACCGCGTTTCCACTCTTTGATCGGTTTTCCGAAACCAATGGAGAATTTTTCAATCCCCACCCCAAACCAGCGGGCGGCCAGGAAATGGCCAAGCTCATGGATAAATATCATTAACCCAAATGCGAGTATGGTGTAGAGCAGAGTCATTGTTCGTGAAAGGGTGCAAGGGTGAAAGGGTGTAACACCAAAGCGCGAAGAGGGTGCTTAAGTGAAGGGGTGAAAGGGTGAAAGGGTGAAATCATAGCCGGATTACAAAAGTTCGATGTTTTGATTGTCATTTATTGCTTGTCCTTCTTTTCGTTTAGCGCGCGGATCAGGTTGTTCAGCATAACGCGTACACGCCCGATCCCACATGATATGTGTTCCACATCATTAATATACCCCAACCGCTTGGATATCTCCAACTGTGTTTCCAGCTCTGATAATGATGCATTGGACACGTAAAGAAATTGGATAAATTCTTTGGTGCTGTGGCGTCCAGAACCCTCGGCGATGTTGGAGGGTATCGAGACCGCGCAACGGCGCATCTGGGATATCAATCCATACATCTCGCTTTGGGGAAACTTCTGTGTCTCAGAATAAACATCCAGCACCAAATCCAGGCTGATCTTGTAAACATCTAGATCCCTATATGAATACATGTTGTTACCTCTATGGGTTCTTCGCCGCCAGATCCGGCATAATGTTACACCCTTTCACCCTTTCACCCTTTCACGATCCGACCAGCAAGTGTGATCGCAATGTAAGACGCCACATCGGTGGAATATGTGCCTGTGCCGAATCCAGCATCATAACCGAGCTCTATCGCCAGTTCGTGCGAGATCCTGGGGCCGCCGCAGATGAAGAGCATTTTGTCTCTCAGCTGTTCCGCCTCGGCCAGTTCGATGAGCCGGGTGAGGTTTTTGATGTGGATGTTTTTCTGGGTGACCACCTGGGAAACGAGGATCACATCGGCATTGGCCTCGCGGGCGCGGCGCAAAAGCTCTTCGGATGGGACCTGGGCGCCGAGATTGATGGCGTTGAAGCCCTGGTAGCGTTCCAAGCCATAGCGGTGGTTGTAGCCCTTCATGTTCATGATGGCGTCGATCCCCACGGTGTGGGCATCGCTTTCGATGCAAGCTCCCACCACCGTGATCTCGCGGCCGATGTTGTCCTGGATGTAGGCGTCAGTGGCCTCCATGTCCATCACCGGGGTTTCCACCACTTTTACCTTGATGTTGGAGGGATCCACGAAAGCCGGAGTTACCGCGTAGGCGATGAAATGGGTGTAACCTTCACGCAGGTCGCGCACTCCGCAAATCTCGATCTCGTCATAGCCGATGTTTTTCAGCAGCAGGCGCGCGGCCTCTTTGCCCCAGGCGTCAGGAGGCACTGGCAGACAGAAGGAAAGCTGCATCTTGCCGTCGCCGGAGGTATCGCCATAGGGGCGAATCATGTTTTTCTTGCTCATAGTCCCAGCTCCTTGGTCAGCTTGTTCAGGAAGGGATTAAAATAGCCTTCGTCCTTGCGGAATACTCCGTCCAGTCCCTTGCCGCCGGTTTCGGGACGCTTGATGTCGGCAAATTCGCCTCTCGCCATGGCGGCAAAGAGCCCTTCGGCGGCCACGCCCTCCAGGAATTCCGCGGCCTCGTTCAGAACCTGATTGGCGCGCTGATTCACCCAGCTGTCTGGAGCCAGGCTGAGGCTGGCATCGAGATCTTGCACAGCCTTGAAGATATACTGCGCGTTTTCGATTGCCAGAGACCGGTCCGCCAGATGCGGGGTGTGGATCGCCTCGGTCATCATGCCCAACAACTGCACGCCCTGCCCGGTAAGCTGGCCGATGAAATTGAACATGGCGTCCATGAGATGGGTCTTGAAGATATTGCCGCTGGCGAACTTGGTGGGCGGCATGTATTTAACCGGAGCTTCGGGAAAGAGTTCGCGGGTAAGCAGAGCGTGGGCAAGTTCATAAGAAAAACTGTTGGGCAGCTCAGGATCGATCTCGTGGGCGTGCCCGAGCCCCATCTTTTCAGGTTTGATGCCGCTCAGCAGGGCGAACTGTTCGTTGAGAAGCTGCGAGGCCGTCACGGTGTAGGCCTTTTCCACGGCGTCGGAGGTGGTGAGGTAGTTGTCTTCTCCGGTCTGGATCTCGATGCCGGCATAGGCATTGATCATCCGGCTGAAATACTGGTCCAGCAAGGTGCGGCGGGGATTGATGTCGCGGAAGAGGATGCCGTACATGGCGTCGTTGAGCAAGAGGTCCAGCCGCTCGATCGCCCCCATGGCGGAGATTTCGGGCATGCAGAGCCCGGAGGCGTAGTTGGTGAGGCTGATGTAACGCTGCTCTTGCTCTGATATCTCGTCCAGGGCGACGCGCATGATCCGGAAGTTTTCTTGGGTGGCGTAAGTGCCACCGAAGCCTACAGTTGTGGCTCCGAAAGGCACGTAGTCCAACAGCGATTGGGCGGTGGAACGGATCACGGCGATGATGTCCGCGCCTTCAGAGGCGGCGGCCCTGGCCTGAACCACATCCTCGTAGATGTTTCCGGTGGCCACGATCACATAGATGGCCGGAACGCGCCGGGGACCGTACTGGGCAAACATTTGCTCCCGGGTTGAACGCTGTTTGGCGATGTGAGCCAGCATTTGGTCAGAAAGTGTGTCCAAGATCTTGAATATCTCATCCGGCGCTGCCTTAGGCAATTCGGAGAGGTCGAGTTCGCCGTGCCCGACGGAATCCGCCACAGACTGGGCGCTTATGTTTTTGGCCAGCATGGCGTTGGCAACGGGGATGGCAGCGCCTCTGGCCAGGGCCTGCTGGGCGCGCAACTGGTCCACAACCACGTTTGGCAGGGGTTTTCCGTCCTTCAGGGCGCCGTCGATGCCCATGAGGCGCAAAACCGTGCGCTCAATGGTTAGCGAGGTGTATTCATCGAACAACCAGGCAAAAGAGCCGGCGATCCTGGCGGCAGCGTCGCGAGCCCGCTGTTTGGCGGCGTCAGCAAGAGACAGCTTGAGCATGTAAATCTCCAAAGCTATATTATTTCTATGCTTTCACGTTTTTTGGGCTTGGCATATCCGTCAAGGGAAAAGGCGGGAAATGGTGGTTTTGCACCTCCTCTGGCAAGCCGCCATTGATATCATTAAGAGTGTGGTGCATAGTTCTAAGCTCTTGTGTACAATAAATAACTTGACTTGATTTCAATATGATTCAAAAAGTGATCTTGTACATATTCTGAGCCAGGGAGGAACGATGAACGCCATGAAACTTATCTCAGGGAGCTTGGCGATGCTGCTCGGGGCTGCCATTCTGAATGCCCAAACTCCGCAATGGCAGTGGACGCGAAGTGCTGGAGGCAGCGCTTCTGACCACGCCTACAGCATTGCCCGGGACAACGCGGGAAATATCTATGTGACAGGAGATTATAGCGGCCAGGCCAGTTTTGGCAGCCACGGCCTCAGCTCGGGCCATGAGACTGTATTCGTGGCCAAGCTGGATTCCCAGGGCAACTGGCTCTGGGCGGTGAGCGCCACCGGCAGCGGAGCTTGCTACGCCAACTCGATCGCCACGGATAATGCCGGCCATATCTATGTTGTGGGCAATTTTAACACCCAAGCCTCCTTTGGCACGCACAGCCTCAGCAGCGAAGGCCAGCAGGATGTGTTCGTGGCCAAACTGGATGCTGCGGGAAACTGGCTTTGGGCTGTCCGGGGCGGCGGAACCGATGCAGATTACGGGGTGGGGATAGCCGTGGATAACAGCGGCAACGCTTTTGTGACAGGCAGCTTCGGTGATACTGCGGATTTTGGCCAGACCAGCCTGACCATCAATCCAGCGGATTGGATCTGTGATATTTTCATCGCCAAATTGGACAGCGACGGCAACTGGCTGTGGGCGAACCGAGCCGGCGGCTCCGATCCCGACAGCGGCAATGGGATCGCCCTCGACAGCTACGGAAATTGCTACGTTACAGGAGTTTTCTATGACGATGTGGCGGATTTCGGACCCGATAACTTCACAGCCAACGAATGCGACTGCCTCTTTGTATCCAAACTCAGCTCTGCCGGAGCCTGGCTCTGGACCAGGCGGGCCGGCGGCACCTGGCCCTGCTACGCCTACGGCAGGGAGATCGACGTTGACGCAGCTGGCAACTGCTATGTGGCCGGAATGTTCAGCCACACCATACTTTTTGGCGCCACCGCTCTCACCTGCCTGGATGAGCAGGATATCTGCATCAGCAAGCTCGATCCGGACGGCAACTGGCTGTGGTCCAAACGGGCTGGGGGAACAGGTTTCAACGAAGGTCGGGGCATCGGCTGCGACCCAGCCGGAAATTGCTGCGTGACGGGCTACTTTTCCGGAACTGGCGATTTTGGCCCCACAAACCTGGTCAGCGCAGGCTTGACCGATGTGTTCATTGCTGCCCTGGATACAGCAGGGAACTGGCTTTGGAGTGTTCGCGCCGGCGGGCAGCTACAGGATTCCGGGCAGTCCGTCAAACCCGAAAGCGACGGCCAACTGAATCTCTGCGGATACTTTCGCGCCAGCGCCGATTTCGGGCCAACTCAAGTGCCAAGTTCCGGAGAAGCCGATATCTTTGTTACGGGATTGACGGTTCAGGGCACCGGGGTGGCGGATGCAGCCCAGACACAGCAAGCGCTTGCCCTGCTTCAGGTTCGCCCCAACCCCTGCCGGGTTGGCCAAAACCTTCGGATCAGTTGTGAGTTGCCTGATGCCTCCGCGGCAAGCCTGGAGATCTTCAATATCCGCGGGCAAAAGGTAGAATCAGTGCTTGTAAGGCGTAATTGCAACCCCTATGTCTGGAACACCCAGGGATGCGCGCCGGGACTATATTTCTGCCGTCTGTCCTCCCCAACGGGAGTGACCGAAGCCAAGATTCTGCTATTACGCTGATCCCGGTGCCTATGCCGGCAAGAAAGAGGCACACAGCCGGGTTGGATTGATATCTTGTGCTTGCACAAGGCTGGTCTGGCTTTATTATTTAGGTAAATAATCAACCCAAAGGAAGCACCATGAATCAGATCTTTACCATCATGATCCTGCTGATCATCATGAGTCTGGGGTCAGTTGCCAGGCCCAGGCCTCGGAAAATCCCGTGCAAACCGTCGATAATGTGGATCTGGAACGCTATCTGGGCGTCTGGTACCAGCAGTCGTTCTTCCCCTTTCGCTTTCAAAAAGCCGATTGCGGGGAACTGGTCACCGCGGAGTATTCGCTGAACAGCAAGGGCAAGATCAACGTTGTCAACACCTGCTATGCCGACAAAGAGGGAATACAAATCAAAGCCCAGCGCAAAGCCACAGCCTGGCCTGTGGACGACAGCAATTCCAAACTGAAGGTGCAGTTCTTCTGGCCGATCAAGGCGGATTACTGGATCGTTAAACTGGACCAGGCCAACTACAGCTATTCAGTGGTAGGCGAATCCAAGCGGGAATACCTGTGGATCCTCACCCGCGAAAAAGCCATCGACAGAGCCCTCTACGACGAGATCGTAACCTGGCTGGACGCGAATGGCTGGGACACCGGCAAACTGGTGTTCACCGGCAGCTTCAAATAGGGTTTTCAGAACAAAAAAACAGGCGCGGAGCTTTGGTTCCGCGCCTGTTTGTGTATGGGCGTTCTTTTATTCGATCACGATCTCTTTCTGCGGAGAGGGTTCCTTTTTGGGAATGATCAGCTGCAGCACGCCATCTTCCATTTTGGCGGAGATCTTGGCCAGATCTGAGTTTTCCGGCAGAAGCATGTTGCGGCGGTAGCTTCCGCTGTAGCGTTCGCAGCGGTACACCGTGCCCTTGGTCTCTTCCTTGTTTTCAGAGCATTTGGCCTCGATCAGCAACTGGTTGTCGTGCACAGAGATCTTCACGTTCTCTTTCTTGAATCCCGGCAGATTGGCCAGGATCTCGAATTCCTTGTCATGCTCGACGATGTCCATCGCCATGGAGCGGAAATTATCGTCTCCGGCATCCTCTTCGAAGGCGCGGTTGAAGAAATCGTCGAAAATGCTGAGCATGGTGCCCATGGGTCTCAGTTCTTGTCCTTTACGATAAGGTACGATCTTCATTTTGAACCTCCTTTAAATGAATCTCTACATTCAATTATAAAGCCCTGCCCCAAAAAAGCAAGAAAAAAATTAGCAGTCCAAGGGATGAACTGCTAATTTTATCGGCATGGCCTCGGAGTGGCCAAGCTAAGTTATTTTAAGAGTATCATCTTACGGGTTTCAACATAGGTGCCGGAGCGCAGCCTGTAGTGGTAGATCCCGCTGGCGCAGGCCTGGCCCCTGTCGTCTTTGCCGTCCCAACCCAGCTGGAGCTGATGCCCTGTAGGCATTCCGGCGAAGAGGCTGCGGACCAGCCTTCCCCGGATGTCGAAGATCTGCAACGAGGCGGGCTGGCTGAGGTCTTTAACGCTCAGGCTGATGGTGGTGGAGGGATTGAAGGGATTGGGATGATTCTGGTGTAGCCGGTTTACCGCTTCCGGAATTGTTTCGTCTTCCGCGGCAGTGGAATAGCGGGTGGAGAATTGCCTGATCTGGCTGAAATTGCTATACCCGGCAACGTTTGCGGCCCTAACCCGCCAGTAATAGCTGCGGCCTGGCAGCAGGCCGGATACGAGCTGGCTGGCGGCTGTCAGGTTCTGGAGGTCGAAATCCGGATCCTCGAACCAAACGCTTTGGGAGATCTGAAGGTTATAGCTATCCGCCAGGGGCATGGCGGTCCAGGCGAATTCGATGGCCAGGGCCTGATTCTCAGCCTGGTGCGCCGGGGATGTAAGCACTGGTGGCGCAGGAAGTTCAGTGGTGTTGCCAGTGGTGAAGCACCTCGCCGGGGAAAAATCCCCCGCTCCGATGTCGGAGAGGCTGCGCACGCGCCAATGATATGTCTGGAAGGGCGTCAGGGAATGCAGCTGGTATTCATCCTCCGGATGGTCGATGGCGTTGACCACGAAGCTGCCGAAATCGGGGTCGGCGGATACCTGCAGCTGGTAACCGGTCACTCCGGGAACGGCGGTCCAGTCCAGCAGGGGGTTGGTGGGAATCCCGGTTGCCCCGTCGGGCGGCCAGATCCCTGCCGGGACAGGCATTTCGCTGACTATTGCCAGCGGATAGATATTGCTGTCCGTCTGTCCGTTGGAGTTTTGGGTGAGGCGCAGGAAAACCTGGCTGGAATCGAGCAGAGGGAGGTTGTTCCAGCTGTAGGATCCGTTGTTGGGCGCCGCCGTGGCCAGGCTGGACCAACTATCGCCGCCGTCGGTGCTGTACTCCACGGTCACGGTTCCCGTGAGGTTTTTGGCTTTCCAGGTGATGGTCTTGTTACTGCCGGAGAACCAGGTTTCGCCGCCGCGGGGATAGGTGAGCTGAATATCTGAGACCTTGATCTTGAAAGTGATGGTCTCGCCGGCTTCGCCTACCTCATAGAGGTTGAGCCCGCCGGGGCTGTTGTTGCTCATGAATCCGCTTGGGACAGTAGCTTCGTTCATCGCGGTGCGCCCTTCCTGCAGCGAAAATTCCGCCGAGTTGAGCGACCCGTTGGTGGTGGTATTGTTGGCGTTGGGGCGGTAGATGTAAAGCTCGTCCGGCGGGCCCTGGGCGTTGCCGTTTTCGGAAACATCCAGCCGGTAGACCAGCAGCCCGGCGCCGGGAATGTTGTGGTCGTAATTCGTGGAGGGGCGGCGGTATTCCAGCAGATAGTACTCTCCGCTTTTCCAGCTGGGCACGCGCCAGATGTTGTTAGTGGCGGAGGAGGCCACCGGTGCCAGGGTATAGGTGCCGGAGGAGGTGATTTCCGGGATGTCCGAGATCCACTGGCCGTACTTGTGCTTCATCCATACGCTCATGTGCTGGGGCGGGTTCTGGTCCGAGCACATGATGTCCCACCTGCCGACGGGATCGATGGTTGTGTCGCTGTAACGGTAGAGGTCAGGAGCGCTCAGGCTGTGGAACATCTCGTGGGAAAGCACTCCCGCGCCGGAGCCAAGGGTGGAGGTTTCGATCTGGAAATTGAAGTCCCAGACCCGCTTCCCGTGGATCATGGCGTCCACGGTGTAAAGAACCCAGCGGTGCGGCCAGAGCAATTCCGCCCAGCCTTCCGGGGATCCCTTGATGATGAAGCAGGTGTTGTCCACATAGCCGTCGCCGTCGCCGTCTATCACCAGGCCGGCCGGAACTTCCGGCGCGATCGCGTTCACAGCCCGCAGCAGCAGCTGATGCTCTCTTTCGGTGCGTTCGCCGTCGCCGTTGTATCCTTTTGGATTCGCCGCGCTGTGGGCCTTGAAATAGGCGCGGGGATAGATGTCTGTGTAACAGAGGATGGTGGAGCCGTCGGGAACGGGGTAGAAGGTCGAATTGACGTTAAGCTGGCCGTAGGAGGCCTCCCAGAAATAACGCTTCATCGAATTCCCGGCCGGGTTGTTGAAGATCTCTTCATAGACCCCGAGCGGGCTGGTGAAATCCGGATCGTCGGAGAATTTGATGAAGACCACCAGGTTGTTGAAATCCCCGGTATGCGGAGACTTGGCGTTGCTGTAATCCCTCATCCCGGCATAACGTGAGTATTTGGCCGAGATCAGGTCCCGGGAAAGGTTGATGCCCGGCTGCAAACCCTTGTGCTGCGGCAGATCGCGCCCCACGATCCAGTCGGTCGCTGCCACTTTTTCCCCGTCCTGCCGGGCGTAAACGTAGTAGCCTTGATCGTTCTGGACTATCGTGAAGTTTTCTTTGTCGTGCAGCCAGTTGTGAAATTCGTCGCCGCTGGCAAGGATGCTGAGCTCAGCTCCATCCGGCTGCTGAACCAGCACAGGGGTGTTCACGAGCGGCGCCGCGCCCAGAGCTCCCAGCGCCAGCAGAGCGGCGAGCAGTGTTATAAACCTCATTCGGTGCATAGATCTTGTATCCTTGTGGTATCTAATTTTATGCGCAACTGCCCTCTGCGGCCAGCCGCGATTATGCCTTTGATAATGTAATCACATTTTATTCCAAAGCAGGATAAATATCCGGGCAAAGCACTGCTCAATCCTTACATTTCTTCACAACTGTTTGAGCCGCTTGCAGTTTCAACCTTGAGGCCCGCCGAGCGCCCGGATTTCCGCCTCCCGCATGATGGCCGCAGAAAGTGCGGGGATCAGACGGGGGGTTTCCCAGTGGCGGGCCAAAAGGCGTTCAGGAGCAATCTGAGGGCGCAACACTTTCCAACGATCAAGGGACTATGGCGGCGCAGCGGTTTCAGCCCAAAGGGAGGCAGATGGATATCAAACAAACGCTGAAAGCCTGGTCTGGAAATGTTTTACAGCTGCGGATCAGCCGAAGGCGATCCCAAAAACGGCCGCGCCCAGCATCAGGTAGATGGGGTTTGGCCTGAACCGCCAATAAACAGCCAGGCTGAGAGCGAACACAAGCACGGAAAACCAGTCTGTAAAAGCGCCTTGGGCAATTATCACCATGGCGGCTCCGATCAACCCCAGGGTAAGCCAGCGGAGTTTTTGGAAGATGTTTTTGAACCAGGGCTGCCGGCGGAGTTTAAGATAGGTGAGGGTGATCGCCAGCATCAGGACCAGCGAGGGCAGGATCACGCCAAAGGTGCAGAGCAGGGAACCGGGAATTCCCCCCTGGCGGTAACCGATGAAAGTGGCGGCGTTGATGGCGATGGGACCCGGAGTCATTTGTGAGATGGCCACCACGTCCGCAAATTCGCCCTGGCTGAGCCAGCCATAGCGGACCACTGCTTCCTGCTGGATCATGGCCAGGATCGCGTAGCCGCCGCCGAAGCTGAAAAGGCCGATCTTGAAGAAGGCCCAGAACAGGCTGAGATAGGTCATTCCGGCCGCTCCCTGCGCCAGAGGCCCTGAGCCACGGCAAACAGGATCGTGGCCAGGATCAGCCAGATGGGGCTGACCCCGAAAAATCCCACCAAAACCATCGCCAGAACCGGCACCCAGAAATTGCTTAAGTTTAGTTTGGCCCCGCGGGTCATCTGCACCAGAGGAACGGCGATCAGGGCCACCACGGCGGGTTTGAGGGCGTGAAAGGCCTTCCGCACCAGCGGTTGGTCGGCATAATGGCCAAAGAGCTCGGCCACGAGGATGATGATCAGCGTGGAGGGCAAAACAGTTCCCAGCACCGCCGCCGCCATACCCAGGCGGCCCCGCAAATGCAGGCCCACATAGACGCTGATGTTGATCGCGATCGGTCCCGGGCAGGATTGCGCGGCGGCCAGTCCGTCCAGAAAATCCTCGTCGGAGATCCATTCCCGTTTTTCCACAACTTCCCTGTGGATATAAGGGATCATCGCGTAGCCTCCTCCGATGGTGAAGGCGCCGATCTTGAAAAAGGTCCAGAATATGGACGCGATGTTCTTAGCCACCCGGGATCCGTTCTTTGATGAGGCGCAGAAGCTCAGCCACCAGCTGCTTTTCCGGCACTTTCTTCACGATCTCGCCCCGCGCGAAGATCAGGCCCTCGCCATCACCGCCGGCGATACCGAAATCCGCTTCCCGCGCTTCCCCGGGGCCGTTCACCGCGCAACCCATCACGGCAACGGTGAGCGGAAGGTCAGAGTAATCCTGCAAGGCGTTTTCCACCTCGGTGGCCAGGCTGAACAGATCCACCCGGGTGCGTCCGCAGGTGGGGCAGGAAATGATGTTCAAACCCTTGCGCAGCTCCAGGTTGCGCAATATCTGCTTGGCCACCAGCACTTCCTGCACAGGATCGGCGGTGAGGGAAACGCGCAGGGTGTCGCCGATGCCTTCGGAGAGCAGGATTCCCAAGGCCATGGCGGATTTGATGCTGCCGGCCAGCAAGGTCCCGGATTCGGTGATACCCAGATGCAGAGGGTAATCGACAGCGTCACTCAGGGCCCGGTAACTGGCCAGCATCAGCGGCAGATGCGAGGCTTTCACGGAGATCTTGATGGCGTCAAAGTTCAGGTCCTCGAGGATGCGCACGTGCTGCAAAGCCGCTTCCAGCATAGCCTGCGCGCTCACGCTATGGGTGGCCACAAGTTCTTTGGGCAAAGAACCGCTGTTCACGCCGATGCGGATGGGCACGCCGCTTTCTGAAGCGGCTTTGACCACAGCCTCGACCTTGGCGCGGGAGCCGATGTTCCCAGGATTGATTCGCAGGCCGTCAATCCCGGCTTCCAGGGCTTGCAGGGCCAGCTTGTGGTCAAAGTGGATATCCGCGATCAGGGGGACAGCGGCGCCTTTTTTCAAGCTTTTGATCGCCCGGATGTCCTCTTCTCCAGTAACGGCGAAGCGGATGATCTGACAGCCGGATCTTTCCAGGGCCCCGATCTGGGCCAGCGCGGCATCCACGGCCCGGGTGGGCACGCTGAGCATGCTTTGGATCGAAACCGGCGCTCCGCCTCCGATGAGAACCTTGCCCAATCTTATCTGCCGGGTTGCTTTGCGTTTGATGTTTTCCATGTGGCAAATCAAGGCTGGCCGGCAATTCTGTCAATCTAATTCACGGGCTTCACATAATGCTTGACCAAAAAGTTCAGGGATTTTGCCTGGTTTGGAAGTATATTATCAATGAAACTTGAAATAAACTGATACCCACAGGAGGTTACAGTGTTTTACAAAGTCAGCCTTATCATGGTCCTGCTTCTGCTGGCGGCCTTTGCCGGCGCGGAAGACTGGATCACCATCTACAACGATGACCTTTCCCTGGTGCGCAGCAATTTTGAGCTGGAGCTCGAAAAAGGGCGTCAGGACTACAATTTTGACAACATCACCTCCCGCATCGAAGCGCCCTCCGTGATCGTGCATTCGCTGGGCGGCGGGGTGCGCGTGGCGGAACAGAACTATGAATATGACCTCGCAGGCAAACACCAGATCATCGCCAAATACATCGAGCGCGAGGTGGAACTGCTCACCAAGGACGATTCACGCGTGATCGGCACCCTCAAGTTTTACGACGGCAGCAGTTTCGGGATCCTGGAAAAAGGCAGCGGCCGGCTTTTCGTGGTGGCTGATGGCGAAACCCAGGTGATCAAACTGGCGGAACTGCCCTCCAATTTCTACACCAAGCCCACTCTGCACTGGAGCCTGATCGCGGACAAAGCCGGCAAACACCCCCTCCAGATGACCTACCTGACCGGCGGACTGAGCTGGAACGTTACCTACAACAGCGTTTGGGACGAAAAGAACCTCGCCCTCAACTCCTGGGTGACCATCACCAACCAAAGCGGCAAGGCCTTCGACGACGTGACCCTGAAACTCATTGCCGGCGACGTGAACCGGGTTTACGACAGCTACAACCAATACAAGAGGGACTACTACCCCGAAATGGCGGGCATGGCCATGGACGCGGCGGCACCGAGCTTCGAGGAAAAGGCCTTCCACGATTTCCACATGTATACCCTGGACCAGAAAGTCTCCTTTGCCAACAACCAGACCAAACAGCTGGAACTATATCCACTGCAAAACGTAAAGGCCAACCAGGCTTACGAATACAGCACCTGGGGCGGCGGCGTGAACAGCGTGATCAAGTTCAAGAACACCGAAGAAAACGGCATCGGCAAACCCCTGCCCAAGGGCACCATCAAGGTCTACAAGAAAGACAGCGACGGCAATCTGGAGTTCATCGGCGAAGACAGCATCGATCACACCAGCAAGAACGAAGAAGTGAAGATCAGCACTGGAACAGCTTTTGACCTGGTGGCCTCCACCCTGGTGAGGGACCAGAAAGACCTGGGCAAGAGGATCAGTGAACGCACCATCCAGATCACCCTGCGCAACAATTCGGCCGAGGCCAAAACGATCAACGTGCTGCACCAGCTGGGTGGAAACGACCGCATCATCGAGAGCAATTTTGACCATACCGAGGACACCAACATGAAATCAACCTTTGAGATCCCGGTGCAACCTGACAAAGAGGTGATCCTCAACTTCACAGTTAGAACAGAATACTGATCAAAACAAAATCCTGAGGATGGAAGATGCAGGAAAAGATACAATCGAACCTGAACGGCATCCGCCGCGAAATGCTGAAGATCCTGGGCGAGGTTTCCTCGCTGACCCACAGTCCGCTGGCCATCGAGGACGCCATCGACGATTTCTGGCATCCCAAATGCGATGTCTATCAGACCGACTCGCAGTGGGTGGTGCTGGTCGAGCTGGCCGGCGTGGACAAAGACGAGATCAGCATCTCCGCCAGCAGCGAGTATCTGCGCATCAGCGGCGTGCGCGAACTGCACTCTGAGGACAGCCAGACCACCTACCACAGCATGGAGATCGATACCGGCAGGTTCGACCGCCGGATCTTTTTTCCCGATCTCAGCCTGGACAAGGAGCATCCCAAGGTGCAATACGTGAACGGGATCCTGCGGATCGCCTTCACCATCCAGGCCATGGTGGAAAGGATCATACCGATTGAATGACGCGCGCGGCCGGGCCGTGCAGCAGGATCTTGCTGTCTGAATTTACCGGGCAGACGGTTTTTGGAATTGTCTGCGGGGAGGAAAGGTGAAAAAAGTTGTCATTACGTCACTGGCTCTGGGCGCCTGGCTGCTCTGCGCTGCCACCGGAGTCCTGTCGGTGCGCTCTACCGATACGTCCACAACTTCGAACACGGTGAGCATCGAGCTCAGCGATCCCGCTCAATACAGGGTTCAGGAACTTCCCGGCGGCAATGGCGTGCGGGTCACCATACAGGATGTGCAGTCTTTGCAGGGAAGCCCCAGCTATCCCCGGCTCAGCCAGGTGATCGATGCGGTGTCTGCCCAGATGGTAGGGGGCTACGCGATCATAGACATCAAGACCATGGATGGTTTTGCCATTTCCCATCAGGCCAATTCTGACAACCGCCGCATTACGGTCTTGATCAACGCCGCCATCCCTGTTCCTTCGGTTCCCAAACCAGCTGGAAGTCCCGCCCCGGCGGGCCAAAACTTCGATCCGCCCCAGGCCCTGCCCCGAAAAGTGAACCAGCCGGAAGTGATCCACCGTCGGCCGGAGCCGCTCCAAACTCGCAGTGGTGGAGCCGCGCCTGCCGAAACCGCTGTGGAATCTTCCCCCGCTGAAACTCTGCCTCATCCAGGTCAGGAACTGCCGGTTACTCCGGGAATGGACCCCATTCCTCAAGCCGGGGCAGACCTCGCGCCAGCCAGCCCGTCTGAGGGTGCTCCATCCGCTGCGGACCAAAATCCGCTCGCGCCAGAAAAAGGCAGCCTGCCCCTCTATCTGGTCCTCGCCGGAGCCGCTTTGCTGGGCCTGGGCGTGATCCTGAAATTTCTGGTGCGCAGGCCGCCTCAAGAAGAAGCCGTCCAAGCGCCAACCCCTGATCCTGTGACCCCTTTGGAAGGCGATATCCTGCTGCTGGACCCCGCGACCCGGCGCCGCATGGTGCAAAAGCTTTTGGGCCAGGGCTGGTCTTCCAGCCAGATCGCTAGGGAGATGCGTTTGGGTGTGCGCGAGGTAGAGGAGATCGTGGCTGATCTCAAGGGCGGCACAAGATGATCCCAGCTGCCTGGCAAACTTGGCTGCCCAGGTTGGTTCCGCTGCTGTTTCTCGTTGCTGCGGCGGCGCTCTGCCCGGCCCAAACAAATTTCACCAACACAGCTTTCTACCCGGATATTCGCAGCCAACTCACTCCCAGCCAGCTGGCCGATAATGAAACCTACCGGCTGGACACTCCGCTTACTTGGGGTACTGGGGCGCATGTACCCTTCGAAAGCTGGAAGGCGATCAAATCCTCCGCGCTGGAGATCTTCCTGCCCGGGGAGCGCCAGCGCGCCTTGCTGCAGTACGCTTATAAGGATTCCAGCCTCAGCTACGCGCTGGAGGCGAACATCTTCACCGGCAGGGATCAGCGTTGGGATCCGGCCGGCGCTTACGGCCTGACCTCTCTGGGCTTGCGGGTTAATTCCATTTTTAACGATAACTTTCGCGCCCGGGCCGTATTCTGGAACGGCAAATTTTCCGGCGACCTGGCCTCGGCCGCCAATTCACCGCTGATCGACGGAGGCAACGCCACCGTTAACACCGGCAGCTTTGTGGACAATATCAACGGCGAACTCAGCTACAGTGACGAACACTTCAGCGCCGCGCTGGGCCGGGGCCGCTTTCAGATCGGCAATTCACTCTCCGGCTCGGTGGTGCTGTCCGACCGGGTGAATGAATACGACTACGCCCTGCTGGAGCAGAGGGTCGGCCAGTTCAGTTTTTCCTTCCTGCACACCACTCTGCGGGCGGACACGCTGGTAGCCGGCGCCCTGCCTGCCAAATACGCCGCCATCCACCAGATCACCTGGCAGCCCAAAGCCGCGCTGGATCTGTATTATGGCGAAACCGTGATCTACGGCAACCGCCTCGACCTCAGTTATCTCGTGCCGGCCAACTACTGGCGGGTTGGCAAATACGGGATCAACGACCGTGACAACCTCAACCTCTACGGTGGAGTCAATTTCAGGCCAGCAAATGACCTCACCCTCTACGCAATGATGCTGCTCGACGAACTGACCTTGCGGAAATTACTGAGCAATTGGTGGGGCAACAAATACGCCTTCCAGACCGGTGTTTCCTGGAATCCGCCGGTGATCATCAACAAGGAAAAACCGCGCCTGGGGTTGGAGTTCACCGCCGTCCGGCCCTGGACTTACACCCATTACGCCAATGTGTCCATGTATTCCCAGGAAAACCGGCCGCTGGGTTATGCCAAGGGATCAAACCTTTTGGATGCAACAGTTGAACTGAATTTTCCCCTGCCTTGGAATTCACGCTGGGACAGCCAGTTTTCCTGCACCTGGCAGGGCAGCCGGGGCAACGACTGGCGTTTGAATTACCGGGATGAGTTTCCCTCCGATATCATCGACACCGCACCGGCCTACTGGCTTGAAGGCGACCTGAGCGTCACTCCCGTCTGGCAAAACACTCTGCGGATCGGGGTCATGGCCCACCACGTTCTTCTGCTGGGGCACCGCTCCCAGTTCGGTTCCGCTCCCAGCCACGCGTTGTTCGGAAACTGGCAGTTCTCTTTCTAAAGGAGGAGCTTCATGCCCATTGTCGACCGTCTGGAATATCCCAAGAAATACCGCCTGAAAGGCTCGCTGTTGCTGCTGGTGATCCTGGTTGCCATCGGCGGCATTGTCTATCTGAGGCTTGCCAACGAGGCCCGCGCCAAGCGCATCGTGATCCACAGCGTGGCTTTCGATGAATATGACACCAACTTCATCCGCGTCAACTACGAGATCGAAAACAAGGGCAAAAAGACAGAGGAGGCCGATCTGCTGGTAAAGGTGTTCGACGCTGCCGGGATCGAGATCGCCAGCATCTTTTTCCGGACCCGGATCGAAGCCCAAACCCGGGAATTCCAGGGCAAATACATCGACAAGCTCTATCGTCCTCTGAAAGACGGCGAACAGCCAAACCGGGTGACCATCGAACTCCGGCAGCGCGGGCTGCTGGATTACTGATCCGGACCCGCCCAGTGGCAAGCCCCGATCCTCGGGAAGGAGAGCCGGGGTTTCGATCTCGCTTGACATAAAACGCCTTGCCGGCAAGTTGCCGCCAATCAACACTTTCAACAGGAAAAACATCCCCCCATGCGCTTGAAGAACATGAACCCGGTTGAGCGAAGGACCGCCATTCTGCTGGTGGTGGCGGCGCTGTTCAACGGTTTTATCCTCTCCCTGAGCCAGACGCAGGACATCATCGCCCGCAAGGCTCTGCACGCCAAGGATTGGCAGCTGATGCTGATGACCATGATCTGGCCGGTGGCGAATTTCTTCTCCGTTTGGTGGGCCCGGGTGTTTGAGCGCAGTTGCCATAAACAGCGTTATTTCCTGATCGCCGGCATCTTCGGCCGGCTTACTTTGGTTTATGCGATCTGGCTGGTGAGCATGAACGAATATCTGGTGCTGCTGGGCCTGCTCTTTTCCTCCAATTCGCTGATCGTGCCCGCCCAGAACAGCATCTATCAACGCAACATCAATCCCCGCCGCCGGGCCAGGGTGTTTGGGATCGTTCACAGCGTGGGGATCGCGGTTTCGCTGGTCATCACTTTCATCGCCGGCCGTCTGCTCGACCTGAGGGAAGATAGTTTCCGCCTCATCCTGGTGGTCACCGGTCTTCTCGGCTTTGCCAGCGCGGCGGTCCTGGCCCTGATCCGCATTCAGGAGCCCATGGTGAAACGCGAGTGCCGGCCCACGAACTGGAAACGGATATTGCTGGAGCCGATCGGCGGCACTTTGAGACTGCTGCGTGAAAACAAGCCTTTCGCGGCTTTCGAGCGCAGCTTTTCCATCTATGGCATGGGCTTCATCATGATGCAGCCTATCATCCCCATCTATCTGGTGGACAAGCTGCAGCTTACCTACACCACCAATTTCCTGGCCAAGGGGATTGTTTCCCAGCTGGGCCTTCTGCTGCTGTCTCCCTTCATCGGCAAACTCCACGACAGGATGCATCCTTTCCGTTTCATGGCAGCGGCGTTCGGATTGCTGATGGTCTTTCCGCTGCTCTTTGTGGTTTCGTCGCTGGTGCAGGGCGAAGCTGTGCTGCCTGTGGTGATCGTGTTTGCGGCCTACACGGTTTTCGGAGTCGCCATGGCCGGAGTGAACATCACCTGGAACATGGGCTCGATCTTCTTCGCCGGGGATGAAGACGCCTCCATCTACCAGAGCGTGCACGTTACCATGACCGGCATCCGCGGCTTGATCGCGCCAGTGCTGGGATATGTGCTGCTCAAAGTTTTCAGCCTCACCATGGTCTTCGTGGTGGCAGCGGGATTTTTCCTTGCCGCCGCGTTGGTGAGTTTGCGGGATTACCGCAAATGGCAGCATACAGTCAGCGTGATCCCATCCGCGGATCCGCCTGAACCATTGCCGGAAACACCGCCCAAAGCCTGATGGGATTGTCCCGGGGTTGATTCCAATATCCACAGAGTGGTTGTTCCGAAGTCTCACTGGACAGCTTGCCGAGCGCAAACACCTGTTCCCAAAATTTGCTCTGGAACTGCTGGCGACACTTTTGGGGCGTGCTGCCAGGCATACCTCTTTAAACTCCTACCAAAAAAGAGGTTGACAGATACATCAGGGTCAGGTTTATTGTAACCATCATTACAGTAACGGTGGTTACAATATGCGTTTCTACGACCGTGCCAATGAGCTCGAAGCCCTTCAAAAGGTGCACGCGCAGCTCCAAAGCTCATCCCGGTTGTCGGTGATCACCGGCAGGCGCAGGATCGGCAAGACCCGGCTGATCAGGCAGTTTTGCCTGGACCGCGACAACCTCTATTTCTTCATCTCCCGCAAGAGCGAGGAGATCCTCTGCGAGGAGTTCATCGGTTACATCAGGGAAAGTTTCCAGCGCCGGATACCGGGCAGGATCACCCGGCTGATCGACCTCTTTCACCTGCTCTTCGATTGGACGGAAACGCGCGAACTGACTGTGGTGGTCGATGAGTTTCAGGAACTCGCGCAAGTCAGTCCCGCTTTTTTGGCGGAGTTCCAAAATCTTTGGGATTCCCGCAAAGAGAACAGCCATCTGCATCTGATCGTCTCCGGCTCTGTCTATTCGATGATGCACAGGATCTTTCTGGATCACGGCCAGCCCCTCTACGGCCGGGCGGACCTGGTGATCAACCTCAAAGCCTTTCCCATCGCGACCCTGGCCGAGATCCTGACTGAAGACCAGGCCTATTCGGCCGACAACCTGCTGTCCTGTTACATTCTCAGCGGCGCGATCCCCCGCTATCTGGAGATTTTAAGGGACAACCACGCCCTCACCCGGGACCGGGCGGTGGACCTGATCTTCTCCGATTACTCGGTCTTTGCCGAGGAGGGGAAAAACCTCCTGATCGAAGAATTCGGCAGGGATCACGCGGTGTATTTTTCCATCCTGGAACTCATTGCTGCCGGCAAAACCTCCCGGGTGGAGATCGAATCTGTGCTGGAAAGCGGCGTGGGTGGGCATCTGGCCCGGCTGGAAAACGATTACAGCCTCATTACGCAGTATCGCCCCTTCAACGCCAAACCAGGCAGCCGCTCGGTGAAATACAAGCTCAACGAACCCTTCCTGGCCTTCTGGTTCGCCTATTTCCACCGCTACCGCAGCGCCATCGAAAGCTCCAACACCGCCTATCTGAAACAGCGCTTCACCGAGCAATATCCCCAATTAGCCGGCTACTGGCTGGAACGGCTGTTCGCGGACATCTGCCTGCAAAGCGGGAACTTCAACCGGGTGGGCTCCTACTGGGAAAAAGGCTTCACCAACCAGATCGACCTCGTGGCCATCAACTCCGCCGCCAAACTGCTGGTCCTGGCCGAGATCAAGCTGCAAAAAAAGAACCTGCGCAGGGAACGGCTGATCCGAAAGGCGGAAAATATCCGCAAACAGTTTCCCGATCACCGGATCGAATACCGCTGCCTCAGCCTGTCTGACCTGGAAGGATCCTACACCGGATTGCGGGATTGGTAACCCGGCCGCGGATTCAGCCGGCGCTAAAACCGCACCAAAAGCCTGATGTGAAAGACCGCGGTTCATTCCAATACCCATTGTTTGGGCTCTCATTTAAACCGGGTGGCTTGGGGAACAAGATGACTGCAGAACTATGAACCAAAAAGCCTCGGATCGTCATTCAGGGAAGCGTGCGCCGGCACGCAGGGGCACGGACGCCATCCCGGAATGGCACGCTGGCTCACGCTTACCAAGAGAGAAATGCCTAACGGCTGCACCCTCGTTTGAAAGAAGCCTTTTCTCAACCCCCGGCCCTTGCGCGCAGCCTTCAGACTGCGTTGCTGCACCACTATCCCCGGTATCTGCGGCCGGGTTTGCGTCCGCTATCCGTTTTTTTTCTTGACACAAACCTAAGCTTATAATTTTGAGTATCTTATTGAATATATAACCCGCGCATCAGCGATCCCAAGCTTACAATATAAAGGAGAAACACATGACAAAAGCAGATCTGGTAAAAGTGATCTCAGAGAATACCGGCATCATCCGCAAGGATGTTGCAGTGGTGGTTGATTCCCTGCTGCAATCGATCAAGGACAGCCTGGGCAAGGGCCATCACATCGAAATCCGCGGTTTTGGCACCTTCCGCCTTAAAACCCGCAAACCCCGCATGGGCCGCAACCCCAAGACCGAAGAGAAAGTACCTGTTCCCGCCCGGACCGTGCCCACTTTCAAGTTTTCCCGCGAATTCAAAAACACGGTCATCGACCTCAACATCAAAGAGTAGAGTGAGCCAAAATGCCTTGCGGAAAGAAGAAAAAAAGACATAAAATCGCCACTCATAAACGCAAAAAACGCCTGCGCAAGAATCGCCATAAAAAGAAATAAATTGCGGCCACCCTTCGGGGTGGCTTTTTTGGCTTTGCTGTGAACATTGAACGGGAAGACTATAACCTGGAACTCCGCCAGTTGATCCGCGACACTCTGCGCGCCACGCTGGAAGGGGATTTTTCCGCCCACGCGGATTTTCCCTATTTCTGCACCCGCGCCTTCTACGACCGCTTCACCGAGGTTGACGGGCTGCCGCTCTATCCCCAGGAGATACCTGAGGTCTTTTTGCAGTGGGCGGGCCTCGATCCCGGGCAGCGGATCAGGCCGGAGGACATTCTGGTGCTGGACCTCGAAACAACCGGCTTGGGGCGCGGCCAGACCATCGCCTTCATGATCGGCCTGGGCTATTTTGAGGCAGGGCGCTATGTGGTCGAGCAGCTTTTTTTGCCTGAGCCCGAAGCCGAGGCGAGCTCTTTCGACCGCCTGATCGAACTGCTGGAGCAGCGTACCGTGCTGATCACCTTCAACGGCAAAACCTTCGACATCCCCATCCTGGAATCCCGCCTGCTGTACAACCACATCTGGCTGGACCTGCGCTCCAAGATCCACATCGACCTGCTCCACCTCGCCCGCCGCCTCTGGAAAAACAAGATCCCCTCCTGCGCCTTGGAAACCATCGAGTTTTACATCCTGGGCTACATCCGGGAAAAAGAGCTGGACATAGAGGGCGGCCTCATCCCCCAAACCTACTTCCAGTTTCTGATCAGCGGCGAGGCCGAGCTGATGCGCCGCGTGTTCGTGCACAACCAGTTCGACATCCTGCACACCGCCGCGCTGTTCGCCCTGATCTGCGACAGCGTTGGCTATCCCCCCGCCCAGGGCTTCGACCACCGTATCGATTACCACGCCCTGGCCAAACTCTACCTCAGCCAGAAAAACCCGGAAACGGCCCGCGCCATCCTTACCGACCTGCTCGCCCAGGATCATGTTTCCGGAGACATCGCCTGCGAACTGGGGCTGATCAATAAAAAGGAGGGCGATCTGGAAGCCGCGGAAAGCTGTTTTGCCCTGGCTTCCAGCCTCGACCATCCCGGCGGAATGCTGGAACACGCGAAACTGCTGGAAAAACGCCGGGAATATCCCAACGCCCTGGAGCTTGCCCAAAAACTCCTGCGCTGGCACCTGAACCGGCCTTTGATCAGCGAACGCCAGGTCCGGGAACTGGAAAAAAGGGTGCTGCGCCTCCAAAACAAACTGGACCGGATCTCCGGTCGCTGATTTCCTCTTTCGCTCCCAGCATCATTACGGGATAAATACGGGATCAATACGGATTTCATCCGTATTGATCCCGTATTTATCCCGTAATGATAATAGGAGCCGTATTGGGTTGGATCAGCCTGGTTGGCTGGCCTTGGAACCTGGCGCAGCTGTACTACCAGCGGCGCCAGTTCGTATGTAGCGGCGCGGGCGCGCTGTGGTTATTCTGTTTTTTCCACTACCAGCTTGTTGCCATCGATCTCCAGAACTGTAACCTTGGCGTCAGCTTCGATGGCTTTGGCGTCGGCAGCAACCGCCACCCATTCTTCGCCGCCGATCTTCACGTAACCCCTCCCCTCAGCGGGGATGGCCTTGGAGATTTTGCCGGTTTTGCCCTTGAGGGCGAAAACATTGGTTTCCCCGCCGGTGTTGCGCAGCACCCTTTTCCCCAGTTTGCGGGTGAAGAGGAAGGTAACAAAGCTGAGAATCGCGAAGATAACTATCTGCAGCGGAATGCTTCCCCCAACCGGATTCAGGAGGCTGAGCAGCCCCGTGGCGATGGCGCCGATGCCCAGAGCGATAAAGAAAAAGGCGGGATCAAAGATCTCAACGATCACGAAAATGATCCCCAAAATTATCCATACGTGCCAGGGTTGTATGGCAATCATTGGTTCCCCCAGGTTTTACTTGTTGCTGTCATCGGGTTTGGCTTCTTCGCCGCTTTCCTTGCCGGCTCCGGGCTTGTCTTTGTAGATCCGTTTCACCTTGCGTTTGCTGCGGCTGGAACCATAGCGGGAATAATAGCGGTTCGAGTAGTTGCCATAGCCGCCGTATTGGTAAGAGCCGCCCATGCCGGAGGCGCTGAAGCCTTTAACTCCCATCAGGGATAGCAGATACATGATCAGTTTGGTGCCGTAATAGGCCAGGATTATCGCCACGAACAGCACCACCAGGGCGCCCACGAAATTGAAGATGAATTTGCGCACGGTGGAAACGCTGCTGCCGCCCATGGTGGGGACCATCTGCACATAGAGCAGGGTGGTGTTCGCCTGGCGCAGCACGCTGACCCGGTTTTCCTGCTCCCGGATCTGCCCGATCAGGTATTCCTTGCGGTCGGCGATGTTTCCATAGATCTGCCCCACCGCTTCCAGATCGGCCAGTTCCTTGCGTTTGGAAGCCAGTATTTCCTCTTCCGTGACCAGCGATTTCACCACCAGCGCCGAGTCCACGGTCTCCTGGTTGTTTTCGATGGTGCCCATGGCGTCGAACTTCTTGAATATCTCCGGCAGCTTGTTTTCCTCGATCTTGAAAACATAGGCTCCGTAGCTGCTTTCCCGCTTTTTGAGCAGGGGTTTTTCCAAGGCATAGGTGTTGATGATGCCGTTCATCTCCAGCAGCGCGTTGTTCATGTTCAGGCTGCGGACCCGTAACTGGGCTTTATTGAGTGATTTATAGTCAGAAAACAGTTTGCTGGAATCCTTGAACATAGCCGTGTAATTGGGGCCTTTTTCCTTTTGCATCAGCGCCGCGTAGCCAGCCCAGGCCAGGGCGAGAAAGATCACAAAGATCGCCACCGCCCGCAGTCTCCGTTTCGTCGTTTTGGACATCATAACCTCATGTCTTGTATTTGCTTATCAATTCCCGGGCATGCTCCAGCGAGATGCTTGAAACATCCCCCGCCAGCATCCGGGCAAGTTCTGTAAGTCTCTGTTCCGCGTCCAGCGGAACCATCCGGATCACATTTTTCTGCCTGCCTGTTTCTTTTTGCAGCGCCACCTGCTGGTCCGCGATGGCGGCGATCTGCGCCAAATGCGTGATGCAGAGTATCCGGTGCCGCCTGGCCAGGGCGAAAATGAACTGCGCCACATACTCGGCGGTCTTGCCGCCGATGCCGGCGTCGATCTCGTCCAGGATCATCAGCTTGGCCTCGATCCGCTCGGACAGCACCTTTTTGATGGCCAGCAGGATCCGGGACAACTCGCCGCCGGAAGCCACTGCGGAGAGAGGCTTTAGCTGGCTGCCCCGGTTCGCGCTGAAAAAGAACTGGCAGCTATCCTGACCCTGTTCCGTGCAGCAATCAAGATATTCTTGCATTATGATTTTACCGTCTGTTTTTTTGTCAATACTTATTTTGAAGCGGGCGTCCGGGATGGAAAGCAGGCTGATGCTGGCCCGCAGCTCTTCCGCGAGCTTAAGGGCCGCTGTCTGGCGGCTTTTGCTTAGTTCATCCGCGCTGGCGCGCAAATCGCCAAAGCCTTTATCGACCGCCTGTTCCAGGGCTTCAATGCGTTCCCCCAGATCGGCATAGGAGTTGATCTGGGCTTCGCGGCTGGCAAAGAGCTCCAGCAGATCGCCGATATTCTGCGCCTTATGCTTGTGCAGCAGGGAGTTGATCTCGTCCAAGCGTTCCCGGATGGCCTCCAGGCGCGTGGGATCCTGGTTCACCTGCTGGCTGAGGTCGCTGAGCGCCGAAGCTTTGTCTGATATCAGTTCCAGGGATTCCCGCAAGCCCTGTTCGATCTCCGCCAGGCGTGGATTGAGGTGGGAAAACCTGCCCACATTGGCCAGGCTCGCGGCCAGGCGGCCATGGACGCTGTTTTCGCTTTCATAGAGGTCGAAAGACGCGGCTGTGGCCGTTGCGGCGATCTCCTGCGCGTGGCTGAGCAGCTCGAATTCCTGCTGCAGCTCCGCGTCTTCGCCTTCCCGCAGCGAGGCTTTGGCCAATTCCTCGAACTGGTATTGATAGAGTTCGCGCAGCTGGCGGTCCTGCTCCGCTTTTTCCTTCAGGCTGGCCAGTTCCTTCAGCTCCGCCCGCAGATTCCGGTAGCGCTCGGCGTAGCGGCCCAGCAGATCGCTGTTTTGGGCATAAAGGTCCAGCAGGTGAAGCTGGTAGGCAGCCTGGAGCAAGCGCTGCTGGTCGCGCTGATGGTGAAAATCGATCATCAGGGGCTTGAGCTCTTTCAGCAGCGCGGCGGCGACCCGCCGTCCGTTCAGAAAATAGCTGGATTTCCCGGCAACGCTTACCTCCCGGGCCAGGGTGAGTTCGGTTGCAGGTTCATAACCCTGCAAAGCCAGCCAGTCCTGCACTTCGGAGTTCCCCGTGAGGTCAAAACTGGCCTCCAGATAGATGGGCTGCCCGGGATCGAAGGCTTCCAAAGCGGGCGAGGGATCGCCGAAAATGAGAGCCACAGAGCCCACCAGGATCGATTTGCCCGCCCCCGTTTCGCCGCTCAGGACGGTCATTCCGGGCCCGAAACTCAGCCGCTGCCGGGGCACAAAGAGGTAGTTGCTGATGTAGATCTCGGTGAGCATCTATTTTCCCAGGTGCATCTTGCGGCGGAGGATCTGGTAGAAAGTGCGGTTGGAAAGCTTGATGAATTGCACCTGCTGTTTGGCTGCAGTGATCAGCACCTCGTCGTTTTCCTCCAGCGGGCTGGCATTCACGCCGTCCAGCTGCAGCGAGGCCGGTTTTTCCAGGCCGTGCACCCGCATCAGGATCTTTTCTTTGGCCAAAAAGACCATTGGCCGGATGGTGAGCAAATGCGGATTCAGCGGGCTGAGAACGATGGCGCGCAGTTCCGGCGCGAGTATGGGGCCCCCGGCGGAAAGGGAATAGGCGGTGGACCCGGTGGGGGTGCTGGCCACAACTCCATCGCAGCGGGTGTCGAAGACGAAGCGGCCGCCACTGAAGATCCGCACATGGATCAGCCGGGGCGTGTCTGTCTTGTGGATCACCGCGTCGTTCAAAGCCAGGCCTTGGAAGATGATCTCACCGCGCCTGCGCACCTGGGTGTTGATCAGCATCCGGGGCAGCAGCCGGTATTTTTTCTTCAGCAGGTCGCGGATGGAGGTTTTCAGCTCGCCCAGCGTGGTTTCGGAAAGGAAACCCAGATAACCGAGATTGATCCCCAGCAGCGGCGCCTTGGTCTGCAAAGCCAGGTCTTTGGCGCGCAGGATGGTGCCGTCGCCCCCGAAAACCAGAATGCAGTCTATGCCCGGGCGCGCAAGATCCTTTGGATCAAAGACTTCGATCTCCGCCGGAAGCAGCGCCTGCTGATCGCGGACACCGTAAAAGCGGATCCGGTTGGCTGCCGCCAGATCTTCCAGCAGCCTGAAGATTGCCGCTTTGTCCACAAAAGCGGGATTGATGAATACAGCGAAATTTTTCATTACAGCGATTCCATTATTCTCAGATACGATTCGTACCGCCCGATCGGGATCTTATCGGCTTCCAGAGCCTCCAGGACGGCGCAATCATCCTCATGCGTGTGGGTGCAATCCCGGAACCGGCAGTTGGGGGCCAGATCCGCGAATCCCGGAAACACCCTGGGGATCTCGGCTTTGGCTTCGCGGTGCAGGTTCACGGTCTTGATGCCCGGGGTATCCAGCAGATGGCCGCCAAAGGACCAGGGCAGCAGGATCGCCTGCGTGGTGGTGTGTTTGCCCTTGTCGTTGTAATCGCTTACCTCAGCGGTGCGCAGTTCCAGGCCGGGTTCCAGCCAGTTGATCAGCGAGCTCTTGCCCGTGCCGGATTGCCCGGAAAACACGCTGTCCTTGCCTTTCAGCACCTCGCGCAGTTCCTCCATCCCCTCGCCGCTGACCACTGAGGTGCAGAGCGCCACATAGCCCGAATCCCGGTAATAGCCTATCGTTTCTTGCAGTTCCCCGCGGTCTTCGCAGAGGTCGATCTTGTTGACCACGATCACCGGGAAAGTGTTTTGCAAGGCGGCGATGCAAATATAGCGGTCGATCAGGCCGGGCTTGATCAGCGGCTGGCGCCAGGATGCGGTGATGATCACCTGGTCGATATTGGCGGCCAGGATGATCTCCTTTTGGAAGTTGCCTTCGGCGTAGCGGGAGAGGGTGTTGGCGCGGGGCAGGATATTTTCGATGCGGAAGTGGGGATCGCCGGAGATATCCAGCTCCACCCGGTCGCCCACGGCGGAGAGGGCTTTGCTGGAGTAGGAAAACTGCTTCAGCCGCCCCGAAAGGGTGGCTTCGTACAGCTTGTCCCCGGCTTCCACCAAATAGCAGTAGTTGCTTTTCACTTCCAGGATCCGGCCCGGGATCAGCAGCGTGGTCCGTTTGTTCTTCTGGTGCTGCTTCTCAGCCGTACGCCGGGTCTTGTACTCTGCTTTTTCACGAACGTCGTCCAAGGCGTCGAGGTCCGGCATTTGCACGTTTTTAAGCCTTTCGGCCTGCCGGGGTCGCTGTTTTTTCTTGTCCTTTTGCTTCATCGCCTCAGCTGAAGACCGGCGTGAGCCTGTCAAACAGCTTTTCCGCCTCCCTGAGCTTCGCTTCGTTGCCGAATACGCAGAAGTGGTTTTTCACGAGGATGGCCTCCACCATGTCCGCGTAAGCGCTCATATCCTCGATCCTGGTGGAAAGTACTTCTTCGCGGATCTGCTGGCGGTCTGCCTGGGTGAAGCCGGTGATATAATCGTCATCGGCCAGGGCGCCTTTTCTTTCCGGGGTTTGGGGATAATCCAGGCTGGAGATGTCGCCGATGATGTATTTCTCCATTTCCCGGCGGCTGCAGTCGAAAGAGCGGATGAATTGGGGTACCTTGTCGTAGGTATCCAGGGTTTCCTGCAAGTTGGGATCGCGGTATGAGCAGAAATACATGTTTCCGTAGATGGAGAAGGCGCTCCAGGCGCCGTAAGCGCCGCCCTTCTCGCGGATCTCGCGGTGCAGGAACTCGTTGGAGAGTATGCTGTTAAGCACCCGCAGTTTGCCGGAGTAGGAATAGCCCTTGCGGAAGAAATTGCCGCCTTTCACACAGTATTGGACCTGCACCGGGGCCAGGATCGCCTCGTTGAGGTCGCTGGCGTGGAAGTGCCGCTCCACCGGGGCGTAGTCGCTGGTGGAGATCTGCTCCACAATGGGCCGCAGCTGCTGAAAAGCTTCCGCGATCCCGTCTGCGTCGGAGGTGATGCTGATCAGCAAATTCTTGCGGGAGAAGAAGTTCTCACGCACCCAATCCAGATCGGCAGCAATAGCGTCGATATCTGTATCCAGCTTCTGGGCCAGATCGCTCAGGAAATGGTAGTATTCCAGGCCGCCGGTCATGTCGCTGTAGCGATGGACCTGGCTGAAAGGTGCCAGCATCCGGTTGATAGCCACGTTGTGGCCGGTGTAAAAGAGCATGGTTTCCAGCTTGGACTTGGTTTCGCGGATCAGCAGCTTCAGCCTGTCGCGGTCCGCAAAAACCGGGCGTAACGCCACTTCGGCCGCCAGTTCCATCAGCTTGCCGGATTTGCCGGCCACCGCCTTTCCGGTCAAAACCAGCTTCGGCAGAACCTCGTCGGGATCCTGGTAGCTGTTGCGGAGCATCAGCCCCAGCTTGATATCCCCGGTGTGGATGTTGATCTCGTTGGAAAGCTCAGCGTAGCCGTGATCGCGGCTGTCCACCTGGCCCACAAGCTGGGTATAGAGAGAGATCCAGGGCAGATCTTCTTCCTCGGCGTGGCTGAGATCGAAGTAAGCTCTGAGGTAAACAATTCCGTTGGTGTTCTGCTCGTGCTTCAGCAGTGTGAATTCGCTGAATTTGTCCACCTCAGTGGGATAGCTTTCGGCTTCGGGGTTGATGTCCTTGAGGCTGAGCATGGGTATTTTTTCCAGGTCTTCCGCGCTCGGCTCCTCTTTCTGCCAGTCCGAAAATTCCTGGTTGAACTGCACCAGCTTGTCGATCTGGCTTTTGCTCATTTTCTTTTTAGTTGCGGCCAGTTCACTCTTCAGATCGCTGTCCCACTGATTGGCGAGGCCGGGCACGGGCACATAGATGATCTGGCTGGAGTGGTGGTTTTTGAGCATGGCTTGCTGGATCAGTTGTTCGTAATAGGGCTCGCTGAGGCCGCGGCGGAGTTCTTTGAGCGAATCTTCAAAGCCCAAAGCCTCCAGCGGATCGCCGCCGTGGAGCCAGTGCGGATACATGGTCCAGGCATAATAGAGTCCCTTGGGACCCCAGCTCGCCTGTCCTTCGCGCAGGGCAAATTCACGGTGGTTGATCACGGCTTCGACCAGCTTCTTGTCGATGCCTTCTTTCACCAGGCGTTTCAGTTCTTTTTGGATCAGGGCAAGCAACGGGGCGATGTTTTCCCGCTTCACCTGTTTGCAGATGATGCTGAAAGTAGGTTGCAGCAAGCCCTCGCGCAGGGAATAGCTGGTATCCCTGGCCAGGCCGGATTTGAGGATGGCCTGCTTGAGCGGCGAGGCCGGAGTTCGCATCAATATGTTCATCAGCACCGCTATGGCCTGGGTTGTCTTCAGATCGGGATTTTGCCCATAAGTGAAGTTCAGGCTCAGGTGATACTGCTCCGTGATGTCCTTGCCATCTTCCACCGGGTATTGCACTTCCAGCTTTTTGACCCTGTCAAAGGGCTTTTGCGCCGGGATGGTCACAGCCTCGGTGTCTTTGCTGAAGTGGGAAAGGTATTCCTTGTCCATGATCTCCATCAGGGCGTCGGCATCCATGTCTCCATAGAGGAAAAGGTGCGAGTTCGAGGGATGGTAATGCTTGCTGTGAAAGGCGATGAAGTCTTCGTATGTGAGCTGCGGGATTTCCTTGGGGTCGCCTCCGGATTCGCAGCCGTAGGTGTTGTCCGGAAACTGCGCCTGCTGGTTGTAGCGTTCGATAATGCTGTCTGGCGCGGAAAACGCGCCGCGCATTTCGTTATAGACCACACCCCTGAGCTTGAGTTCGTCGTCCGGGCCAGTCAGTTCATAATGCCAGCCTTCCTGGTGAAGGATGTTCGGCTGCTCATAGATCTTGGGGAAAAACACCGCGTCCAGATAGACCCGGCTGAGGTTCACAAAATCCTTGGCGTTGGTGCTGGCCACGGGATACATGGTCATGTCCGAATCCGTCATGGCGTTGATGAAGGTGTGCAGCGAGCCCTTGATCAGCTCCATGAAAGTGGATTTGGCGGGAAAATTTTTGGAGCCGTTGAGCACCGAGTGTTCCAGGATGTGGGGGCAGCCGGTGTTGTCGGTGGGAACGGTTTTGAAGGTGGCGCAGAATACCTTGTTGTTGTCCTCGCTGGCCAGATGAACCAGGCGCGCTCCGCTTTTCATGTGCTCGTAGTAATGCGCGGTGGCGGCGATCTCGGGGATCTCGCGGGTTTCGATGTGCGCAAAGCCGTGCTTCACAGCTTGCTTTTTCATGGTTGAACTCCTAATATCAGATTAAATTGTAGTCTCTTAAAACTCCGCGCAGGGTCTCGCGGTTCGTGTCCTGCAGCGGGCAGATCGGCAGCCGGAATTCCAGCTCGATCAAGCCCATCATGTGCAGCGCTTCTTTGGCGGGAATGGGGTTGGTTTCGATGAACATCGCGCCATTGAGTTTCTGCAGGTGCCGGTGTTGCTTGGCCGCAGCCGCGAAATCGCCGGCCAGGCAGCTGGCCATGTGTTCGCTCATCAGTTTGGGCGCCACGTTCGCCGTAACGGAAATGCAGCCTTTGGCCCCGATGGCCAGCAGCGGCAGATTGAGCGCGTCCTCGCCGCTCATCAGGGAAAAGGATTCCGGGGCGTCGCGGATGATCTCTGTGGCCTGGGCGATGTTGCCGCTGGCTTCTTTAACCCCAACGATATTGGGGCATTCCCGGGCCAGTTTTACCATCGTGGCGGCGGTCAGGTTCACCCCGGTGCGGCCGGGAACGTTGTAAACCACGATCGGGACGTCCACTTTGGCTGCCAGGGCCTTGAAGTATTCATGCATGCCGGCCTGGGTGGGTTTGATGTAATAGGGCGTGATCACCAAGGCGTGGTCCGCCCCCAGTTCTTTGGCTCTTTTGGTGGCGGCCAGGGTCTGGTTGAAATTGTTGGTGCCCGTGCCGATCATCACCGGCACGCGCTTGTTGATCCTCTGCAGGGCAAAAAGCAGCAGGGCTTCCTTCTCGTCCGAGGCCAAAGCGGCGGTTTCCGCGGTGGTGCCCAACAGCAGGATCCCGTGGGTGCCGGCGCCGATGTGGAATTCCAGCAGGGCTTCCAAAGCGGAATAATCGATCCCGCCATTTTTGAAAGGCGTCACCAAAGCTACATAAGAACCTTGCAACATGTTTCTTTCTCCTTTTCCCAAATTGGGTTGGCTGCGCCGGTCAGGGTCCGCTCCCCCAGGGGAAAGAGCCCAAGCGCAGAAAAACAGCTTTTTTTCCTTTTTGCCAAACTCCGCAAATCCGTCAATACAAATATCCGCCCAGACTCAAGCTTGGCTGCAGATCTCGCGCAGACAGGCTTGAAAACCGCTGCCAAACGCTGAAACGGATCCAGAAAAAAAACAGCGGAGCCCGGATCCGGACCCCGCTGCAGCTTGGCTAAGCTTCTCAAAGCTCCTTGTGTTTGGCGGCGATCAGTTTGGCCAGATCCTCAAGTTCTTGCAGGTCAGTTTCTTTGGCCTCGCCTTTGCAGATCACTGAACCCAGCACCTCCACCTTGAGGTTGGGCAGCAGGGCCAGGGTGTTTTCCACCACTTTGGTGGCCCAGCCATAGGAACCGATCATCGCTGCAAAGCGCGCTTTGGGTTTGATGGCATTGGCCAGTATGGCGGCGTTGGCAACGATGGGATGCGGCCCCACATGCACGGTCGGGCTGCCGATCACGATGGTGGCGGCATCCACCAAGGCCATGGCCAGTTTGCCGATATCGGTTACGGTGAGGTCGAAGAGTTCCACCTTCACGCCGTTCCTGATCAGCTCCTTGCTGAAGAAATCAACCATCTTCGCGGTGCTCCCGTGCATGGAGATATAGGGGATCACAACCTTGTTTTCCACCCGGGGCGAAACCCAGTCCTCATATGCGGCAATGATGCTTTCGGGATGGTTCCAGAGAGGGCCGTGGCTGGGGGCCACGATTTCGATCTCCAGTTCCCTGATCTTGGCCAGATTGCCGCGGATCGCGGTGCGGAAGGGCATCATGATCTCCGCGTAGTAGCGTTTCGCGGCTTCCATCACAGCCGGGTCGCCATTGTCGTAGAGCTCGCTGCCGGCGGAGTGGGAGCCCAGAAAATCGCAGCTGAAGAGGATCCTCTCCTCCTTCATATAGGCCACCATGGTCTCCGGCCAGTGCACCCAAGGGGTGTAGATGAATTGCAAGGTCTTGTCCCCCAGAGAGATGGTTTCGCCATCCGCCACCGTGCGGATCTGGGCGGGATCCAGCAGCAAATGCTCGATCAGCAGGTCTTTGGCTTTGGCGGAGCAGATCACCTCCGCCCCTGGAAACTGTTTCAGCAGGTGGGGAATGCTGCCGGAGTGGTCCTGTTCGGAGTGCAGCGTGATGATGTAATCGAGCTTATCCAACCCCTTGAGGTTTTCCACGAACTCGTCGGCAAAATCCGGATCGACCGTGTCGATCACGGCCGTTTTATCTGAACCCCGCACCAAATATGAATTGTAACTGGTACCATCGGGCAGCGGGATCAAAGAATCGAACAACCTGCGTCCCCAATCCTGGATTCCGACCGCGTAAATGCCATTTTTTATCTGTCTGGCGTACATGGGATTTCTCCTTGGAATGTTATTTCATGCAAATAGTATAAGCCGTCGGGAGAACCAATCCAAACAAAATGCGGCTTGCGCACTGCGGCATCGTTGGCTCCGCGCGGCGGTCCGGCAAGCAGCGGCGGTCGTCGACTTTCTGCCTTTTGTGGCCGCCATTCAACAGGCTTTCTCGGCTGCTATAAACTGACACCCAAAGCTGCAAGTTGTGACACAAGGAGAAAGTGGGGATAAGGCTTTGAATGGTGGCGAGATACGATGGACTGGCTTTGGAAATGTCCAAGCGCTTATTTGGACGTTTTTGGACTGTTTGCTGACACTATTACTGCAAATTAGCGAGGCGTTTGGACAGGCTTTGGAAAGAGCAGTTGGAAAATCGGAACTTTGAAATTAGAAAAAGCGCAATTGGA
>Ga0172377_10000521_pt1 | contig 36281 bp, 42 predicted proteins | sample Pumphouse3metaG_FD_119749 | JGI IMG/M metagenome (GOLD analysis project Ga0172377, IMG submission 119749) | Leachate microbial communities from a municipal landfill in Southern Ontario, Canada - Pumphouse #3 metaG | ecosystem: Engineered > Solid waste > Landfill > Unclassified | place: Canada... | reverse complement strand
TTTCAGCATTTGAATATCCTTTTTGTTTCATCTTAATGATCTTCAATTTGTCTTCATATTTTAGCTTCATAATAAAAACCCCTTTCCATTGAATTTTTAGTCCAACTTTAGGGGTTCACTACATTCTTAACAGCTCTTTTCTTAATTCTTTAAAGTGTCGATTGTGGATTCGATTTGGACGTCGACCCAGCCGTTGAAGTCGCCATAGGTATTGGCTATGTAGCTTCTTTGGTCATCGCCGATCTGGGATAGAACAATTCCCTTGGCTTGGGCAAACGCTGCTGCTTGAGCTTCCTTATCGAATTTGCCGGCTTTCTTCAATCCATCAACATAGGTTTGGAATACGACCTTTACCGCATTGGTGACTATGTTAACCGCCAATGATAGATATTCAGTCGCCTTCTCGTTTTTGGTCTTGGCCTCGATGAGCTTGATGAGCTCGGTCCCTCCCCATGTGATGAGAGGGATGATTACGCACGTGCATAGCGCGCTTATTATATTTAAGAGTATATCGTTCATTTGTTTGCTCCTTGGACCTTGTGGATCGCTTTGTTCTTGATGTGGGCGTCAAGTTCTGTCTCAACCTTCACTACCCTTTCGGACAATAACGCATAGTTTTGCTCTAGTTTATCTAGGGATTTCTCAATTCTATCGATGCTGGATTTGATGTATCCGATGTCGGATAAAAGAACCCCTTCGTTCTTCCCTTCGCTCCTTCTATCGTTCTTCTCGTTTCTCTTGAAGGCGATGAACGCGAACGTGATGGAAGATAGAGTTCCTAAAGCGGATAGGATTGTTAGCAAGATTTCTAGTCCTGTCATAATGGCGCCTCCTTCAGAAGGGCTTCAAGCTTATGGATGATGGCTTCGAGTCTTTCCTTATGGAAAGCCCTGCCGCTTTCATTCACCTTGAAGTCGTAAGCGTAGGCTAGGTTCGCCTCGCTGAAATGGGAAATGAAAACTCCATCTTTCAGGAATCTTTCCATGATGGAGTCGAGTTTGTAGACGTTGTAAAGGGTCTTGTCAGTGCAGTCTATCTTGAGCCTGAATCCGAAGTATCCGACGTTCAGCTTCAGCCATTTCCAGACGTTCTTGTTCCAGTCGACCTTGATGATCTCGTCGAATTCCTTCTCGAAGTCCGGGTCGAGGAACTTGATGTCTGTCTTCGCTATGGTCGCCACGTCCGCCCAGACCTTGAAGTAATCGAGCACCCCGCTCTCCTGGTTCAGGACCTTCTTGTAGGATTCCTTGCCGAAGACGAAGTAATCGGCGTCCTCGGTTTTATGCGTGGACGCTGAATCATATCCTTCGAGGATTGCCATGTAGTCATGGTCGCTTTCAGGCGTGTCCAGACCATATAGCGATGACCCGCATCTGAAGATTGCGAGCACTTTGTGCTCAAGGATGTTATCTAACGCATCTGACATACTTAGGCTCCTGTCCATCCGATTGGGATAAATAGCAGCCGCTCGACGTGAGCTGGCCGCTTATAGTTCTTTCTTTTCCGTTGTAATAGTAATGCACGATTCCGCCAGATCCTGCGATTGCGCTCGAGTGGAAGATGACCGAGCATCCTCCGACGTAGACGCACATGATGGAATCGCTGCAGTTCGAGGATGTCATGTTGTTGAAGAAATAGGTGGTCCCATAGGAAACTGTACCCCATCCCTGCCATTGGGAGCCGTATCTGCTGTCGGTTCTGGAATTGACCGATTGCTCGGTGCTGTAGGCGATCGACTGCGCGTTCTTGATCTCGGGCATGCTCCAGGAAGTGTCCAACGTCAAGGAAGACGTTGTCTTGGTGTACCTTGCGAGTGGGAATTCATAGATGGTTCCGCCGTTCATGAGATTGTCCTGCGTAAGCGTCGGATAGTTGGAGCCGTCCTCTTTTTTCTCAAGAGTGAGCTCGTTTCTGTCGAGGTTGAACTTTAGGATCACGTATCCGTACTTGTTGCTGTCCAACGAAATTGAAATCCTTGTCCCCTGCTCGACGAACGCCCTTCTCCCATAAACCTGCACATAGCCTGATGTGAAAGTTATGTAGTTGTTGCTGGTCGAAGGAGCAAGCGCCCCTAGCACGTTGGGCATCTTGCCGTTTTGGAAGCAAGCATAGAAATGGTTTATATCGGCGTCGACCTTGCTGGTGACCGATGCCGAGTCGAAAGTTATCTTAACTACTGCCATTTTATTTTTCCTTTCTCTGAAGAATCTTCAGCTTGTCTGTCAAAGTCGCCCTGTACTCGCCGAGCATCAAGGCGGCTTTCTTGAACGTTCCCTTATACGTGATTTTGGTCACGATCGTTGAGTACGTCTTTCCCGGCGTGATGAACTCGATGAACGTTCCAAGAGTCAAATCCCTGAAGCTATCAACTCTGTTGATTCCGAAAGCGAAATCGAACGAGATGCTGTGCTCCAACGACGAATCGATGAGGATTGACGTGGCCTTCGTTTTCAGAGTCGGGTAGTCGTTGTCGGAGAATTGCTCCATCTTGAAGTTGACCGGATACACCCTTTTCTTGTCAGGAAAGCTCGTGTCGACCTCCCCCTCGTTTGAAAGGTAATATGTGTATCTGCTTTTGTATGTCTTATTGTCCGATTTGGGGACGAATACGACCTTGTTCGCACTGCTTTCGTTGATGTCGGAGATCTTCAAATCCGAGATGACGGCCAGGTCGCTTTTCATCCTCACTCCCCTTTTGACGGAGCAGACTTTGACCTCTATTTTGCTGAATACCCCGTTCACGATCTTGAGCTCATATGAGAGCCTTATGCCGTATGTCTTTGAGAATTCCTGGACCAAATCGAGAATCTTGGCCATCTCGTCGGCCTCATAGACGAGCTTTCCGCTTGCGCTGCTTTCCACGATCACGTCGAGGTATGGGAGGTTCTGAAACGAATCCCCGCTTGCCTTGAACGATGTCTCGATCAGGTTCTTTACGAAGATGGATACGTTTCCCTCGTACGAATAAACCGGGACCTTCACGTCGAATTTGGACAAGAAGTCCTTGGCTGAGACCTTGATTGTCCCGTTGCTCTCCTCGTCTATTGACGTGATTATCCCGACGAATGTATATCCGTTGTCCTTGACCGTCAGGTAATCGCCTATTCTGGCGTTTAAGCTTTGCTTATTGACCTTGAAGGTTGATTTCTGCGGCACCAGGGAATCAAGGACAATCTCATAGTCGTCTGTCGCGTAGGCGTGGTCCACCACGCTTAGGTTTCTTTCGCTTAAGAATATAAGGTTCATGTCAGCCTCCTAATGAGCTATGTACTCTTCCTTGAACTCTATGGTGCATTTCGAGCTCTCCCTTACGCCAGGATCGAAGAAGATCTCGCTTCTCCCAGGCGGCAAAAACAAGAAGTTCTCCTTCGAGAAATCCTGAAGCGAGTATATGTCTATCTCATCGCCGTCCACGAACTTCACTATGTATTGGTCGGTCGGGTCGGCGTTCACGACTATGGTCGGGTTCTCCCTTTCGTCCGTCAGAAGCCTGAAGGTCGCCACTTCCCTCTCCTGCTGCCTTATGATGACCCTCGGATTGTAGACGTTGCCTTCGATCGTCAGCTTCATAGGAACCGACCTGGAGGATAGGTTCTCCACCTCCACCGTCCCGTTGAACGAGATGGCGTACGTGTAAGGGTAAGTGTATGGGTATATCTTCCCGTCGTCGGTCCTCGTTACGTTGATGACCGCGCTCTTGTTGACCAGCCAAAGCGATAGGCATTCGAGCTCTACGTTGCTTCGTAGTATGCCCGCCTCAAGCTGCGTCTTGGAGCTGGACTTGACGTTCACGTAGCAGTATTTGGTGTCCTTGAGACTATAAAATAGTCTGAGTGTCTTGCTCTTGGTAACGAACTCCCTCCACTTCGTGAAGCCGTCGTAGCCTTCGTAGAAGACAAGAGTCATCGATATGGTCTTCTGCGGTATCGTCCTTTTTATTTCGACGAACCTCGCGTCGAACTCATGGTATTCGATGTCGAATTCGAACCCAAGGTTATCGAGTGACTCTATGTCTGTCTTGTTCCTGCCGTAGCCCGTCAGCATGAAGGTGTTCTCGTTTTCGTTCACTAAATAGAATTTGCGAATCATTAATAGGCACCTCCTAATGCGGCGTTAATCGAATCGATGTCGACGTCGCCGCTCGTGTTGATGGTCACGTTGTTCGTAGTTTGAGAGTTGTTGACGTTCGTGTTGCTGCTGTTCGATACCTTGTTGTCGCTGGAGAAGAGCTTCCCAGTGAAAAGGTTCCCAATCCAGGAGAACACGTTCCCTACCTTCTCGAGCAGCCATTTGACCGCCTCAATAATCGCGTTGAGGATGTCGAGAATCGGCTTCAGGATGGCGAAAAGCACATTCAAAACCGGAACGATGACCGCCTTGATGACCTGTCCGATGACCAGCAGCGCAGGTGATATGGCCTCTAGGATTACGCCAACCACCTCGAGAATCGCAGCGATAGGAGATAAAAGCGTCTCCAATAGCGGAGTCAATAAGTCCATGAGGACGCCTATGATCTCTATGATCACTTCAACGAATTCTATGATAGGCTCGAGAAGCGCCACGATTATCTGAAGTATAGGGTTGAGGATATCGATTATGATGTTCAATAACGTGACGACAACCCCAATGACCACGTTAAGTATCTTCACTATTTGCTGGATGATGCTCACCAAAACGCCTAGGACCGACTCAATCAATCCCAAGACGGCGTCAATGAGCTGAACCACCAAGCCGATGATAGCCTTGACTATCTTCATTATCGGCTCCAGTATCGCCTTTATGATTCCTATGATCGGTATCAAAAGTTCGGTGACCATGTTGACTATCTCGTTGATTATAGGAATCAAAGATTCCAATAAACCCATGACAACGTCCAGGACATCGATAAGTACGTCCACGATGTCATCGAGCAAATCGGCGAGTATGTCTATCACCATGTTGATGACGCCCATTAGCTGCTCGAGTATAGGCATCAGCGAATCGATGACCCTCTGGACGAAGCCCATGACCCTCGATACCAAATCTCCGATGACGCTTATGATCCTCTTGAGTACGGCTCTGAACTTCTCGTTCTGCAATAGCAGGATCGCTATGATCGCGATGAGCGCTATCCAGCCCCCGGAAGCAATGCTTGCCCCTGCCTTCACAGCCGTCATAGCCGTTTTGATGGCTTTGAACGAAGTGACCAGGGTCTTTATCCCGGTTATGAGCTTAGGCAACATGGCTAGTATCGGCCCGGCAGCCACGAGTATTCCCGCAACTGCTCCGATGATTCCTTTGGCTGCTCCGGAGAGCCCCTTCCACCATTCGATTAGCTTCTTTACGCCTGGGATTATCTTGTCCTGGACAGTATGGGCTAATTTTTCTAGCGTAGGGAGGATAGCCGATGCCAAGGTTGCCTGAAGCGATAGCATTGATTGCTTAAGGCTGTACATCGCGTTTCCGAACGACCCGGTTATCTCCGCGTCTTCCTCGGTCACGATTCCGGCCTTCCTTGCTTCTTCCCTCCATGCTTTGAGTTCGGTTTCTGTTGCTGATAGGACAGGAGATAAGCTCGTGCCGAGTTTGTCCCCGAAGAACTCGTTGGCTAGTGCGGTCCTCGTGGCGCTGTCCCCTACTTTGGAGATGGCGCCCCTTATCTTCTCGAAAGCCTGCTCTGCGTTTAGGCCTTTGAGATCATCAACGGATAACCCTATCTTTGATAGGGACTCTGCCGCTTTTGAGGAATCGCCTCCGGCTATGTCTCCCAATATTGAGTTGACTTTTAGGAACGCCTTATCCAAATCATCAGTGGATGAGCCGAGCTGCTTTGCCGTGTATTCCCACTCTTGGAGACCCTCCATGGAAACGCCCAGCTGCTTTGCGGTGTCCGCTATGTCGTTCACGGTCTCGGCTGTCTTGACGGATAGAGCTGTCAAGGCAGTGCCGGCTGCTATTGCCGGACCAACTATGTACTTCGTTATCGCCCCGCCTATCTTGCCAAGCTTGTCTATGTTAGCGCCGTTGAGCGCCTTGATTTTCTTGTTTGTGTTTTCGAGCTCGTTGTTGAGCTTCTTGATTTCGCCCTCAGTAGACTTGACCCCTCTTTCGATCTTCTTGAATTCGGATTCCGACATCGTGCCCAGTTCGACGGCCTTCCTAGCCTCCTCGAGCTTCCTGTTCATCTCTGCAAGCTTAGCTTTGCTTGTCTCGATAGTCTCATTGAGCTTGGATTGCTTCTCCTTCCATAGGTCGATGTTGCTTGGGTCGTACTTGAGGTTCTTGTTTATTACGGCCAGGTCCTTCTGCTGTTCCTTGAGTTCGGAGTTGAGGCTTCGAATGTTCGACTCGATCTCGCTAGTATCTAGACCGAGCTTGATGTTAAGACCTTTTACTGTTTCGGCCATACTAGCCACCTCCTTATCCTAAAAACGCGTCAATGTCTGACTGTGTTGCCTGCCTGTTCCCGTTCGCCGTCTCGTAGACTCCCTTCTGGATTTCCACCAGCTCCAGGTAAACGGAAATGTCGAAGAATTCGCTATCACGGATAGGAATCCCTAATTGCGCCAGATTGAAGATTATGTTCGCCGTGACGCTCTTTTCATCTGGCCTCCTAACGTGGGGAGTTGTCTTTTCCTTTTCCCTTGTTCACGTTACCCAAGAGTTCTCCGATTACATTGGAGATCGAGGTAAGTTCATCGGTGTTTGAAAGCACGCTGAAATCGAGCTCTTGAAGGAACTCGTCGTAGCTTTGCTTGGTGTATGGTTTATGTAAAACATAAATAATTCTGAAAAGCACGTCGATGAACGCTCCGACATCGTTAGGGTTCTTCTTGAACTTCTCGTCCAATCTGTTGACGTCTTCGAAGAGCTCAGTCCCGAAGAGCTGTCTGTATGAAATGATTGTGAAAAGGGAAGAAGACAATCTGATCTCCTTCCCGTTCAAAGTTGCTGTTCTTTCCATTTTGTCTCACCTATCTCGCAGGGATTTCCGGTACCGATGGAGCGGTCACTAGGAAATTGGCGTAGTTGCTGTCGCCTTCGCTTGAGACGCAGTTGAGGACTAAGTCGTCCCCTACTTCGATTGGCCTTGCGGTGATGTTCAAGGTGACAGAGTTGGCCTCGATGGAATCCGCCTTGGATTTGCTTGATTCCCCGACAGGTGTGACGTTGCAGAGGTAGAACCACGCCCTTCTGTGCTTGACGTCGCCGTCGAACTCGAGCCCGAGGGCGAAAGTCACAGGTTTTGCGTTCGCGACTTCGACGAGGTTTCCGTTAGCGAGCTTCTTGTAACCTAAGATCGCTGTCTTGAATTCCTCTGTGAGTTCAACGAGTTTGAGGGTGATCGTTCTGCCTGCGTGTTGGTTGATGATTCCGTAGACGATGTCATCGGCGTAGATGCTTGTCGAACCGCCGACGATCTCGCTAGAGAATTCTTGGGCCCCAGGAAGCGCGACCGGAGTGGCAAAGCTCCAGACTCCCCCTTCGCTTTGTGTAGCGATGGAATAATGAACATTCCTTAAGCCAAATGTGATCTTGTTGTTAGCCATTTAAATTTCCTCCAATCTGACTTCATAGACTCTACATATAGTTTTGTCCGGACTTCGGTATTCGGACGTTACCTCGAACCAATACCCGTTCGATAGGAGCGCATTTTCAAGTTCTCTTTCTAAAGAAAGGTTCTTATCTTTTGTCACGAGAGTTATCTGCACCGAACTCTCGAAATACACGGGCTTGTTATCAGCGGATAGCGGAGCCCTTTTGCTTATTGTCTGGTAAACCAGGAAAGGCGGGTCGGTGACGTCGGAGTTGTCGTGTTCGTTGATCGCGTAGAACGCCTTGTCGCTGACGCTTAACAGTGTCTTTCTAAGTCTCTCAATCTTCTCCATGTCATTTGCCCCCTATAACTGATTTGATCTCCTCAAGCATGGCTGGCACGAACTCGTCGTATGCCGGCCTCATGAACGGTCTGGCGGAAACGAACGCGCCGCTTCTGTGCCTGTATCCGAACTCGATGAGGTGCACAAGCCTGCCCTTCTTCTCGGAATATATGACTATCCTCTTGTCCGAGCCGCTCCCGAAGCTTTGCTTCACGAAGCTGTCCGCAAGATGGACGTTGCCGTGTCCGCTTTTCGGGGCATGGCTCTTTATGTAGTCGACGATGCTGTCGGCAGTCCTCTCCAGGATGTCTGAGATCTTGTCCTCGACTTCCTTTGAGGATCTGGTGACGATCTCGTCTATTTTCAGCGTTAACTCATCGACCTCCATCCTTGATTATCTCCTCCCATTTGATAGGCGTTTCCTCAAGGTAGAGCTCGATCATCATGCCGTTAAGGTATGTCCTTTTGATTTCGTATACCTTCCCGTCCCTAGGGAAATACGCATATTTGCTTTCGTCGTAGAGGAAGCATTGGATAGATACCTTGAAATCGAATCGGACATTACTTTGTAATGAAGAATAGTACTCTTTGGAGGAGATGGAGCTGATGACCCCACCCACCTCCTTGGAGCCGACCAACTTCCACCGCTTGTTTCCAAGCGAGTCGGAGGCTGTTTTAACGCGAAAGAGGATAAAGGAAGAATTGTAGGAATTAGGATAGGCGAGCATCTAAGACACCTCCGAAGGCGTATGCAAGCATAACTGCCTTAGCAATAGGTCGAACGTCTTAGGTAGTTCCTTCGCACTACCGTCGCTCTTGAAGCCGAAGTTAGTCTTCACGTATATGAGGATCAGAGCTTGCACCAACGGCTCATCGTCAGACTCAGCGATTCCTTTTGGGATACCAGTAGTTATCAGCAACTGGCGGCACGAGGCGATATGAATCTTAAGCTCGTCGTCGGCGTAGTTCTCCGATTCAGGGATAAGCAAGGACTTCTTCACCTTCTCAAGCATGTTTTCGCTCATACACAATTCCTCCTTCTCTTTAAAAAGATTCTCCAAATTCGATGAACGCAAAGAAGGACCTAGCATAGCTAAGCCCTATCGATGCGTGTTTCGGTTAGTTATTTTGAGCCGGCAGCTGCTTCAGCTGCGGCTTTGGCTACTTTCTTGACTTTCAAGAAGCCTTTGTAGCCGACTACGTTACCACCTGTGAAGACGGATGCCTTGTAGCAGATGATGCCGTCCTTGAACTTGTAGTCAGTGGATTTTGCGATTTCCACTGGCGAGAAGATTGGGACTTCGTAGTTTTCAAGAGCACCATACGCGATACAGTATTCGCCTGCAGCAGTTGCTGGGTCGGCGATGGATTTGCAGTTGCTGTTGATGATGTATGGGATGCCGTCGATAGTTTGTGCTTTGTAGTCAACGATATGGACCTTTCTGCCTTCGCTTGTTCTTAAGTTTGCGAATGCGCGTAAGTCATTTTTGTTGAGGATTAAGCATGCGCCGCCTTCGACCTCTTCGTCTCCGCCATAGGCGTAGATGATGTCATCGAGGGTGTGGTCGGTGATTTCAGAAACCTCTAAGTCGACGTTGTCAGCCAATGCTTCTACCCCGTTAGCGAAGATGCCCTTGAAGGTGTTTGTAGTTCCTGCGCCGAGAAGGATTTGAGATGCAATCTTCTTCTTCAATGCGATGGAGATGCCTTTGAGGACTTCTTGCGAATAAGGTAAGGCAGGTAATTTTTCGAGTTCTTCGGTGACTTCCGCATATGCAGTGACCTTGACTTTGGTGATGGTTGCGTAACCGAAAGTTGGCTCTACGGTAGTATATGGGTCGCCTTCGGAAGTTAATCCTGCTGTGCCGTTTGATTTGACGAATGATTTCTTGTAGGTTTCTCCTCCTTCGAGATTGACGACTTTGACGCGGTCAACTAAAGTTGAGAATTCCCTGAATGGTACATCAGCCAAGTCGCTGCTGACGTGGTTTGGAGTGAGGACGGTGCCACCGCTGATGGCGACGGTTCTGCCTTCCTTTAAGCTCTTGGCGCGTGCCTCGAGCATTTCCTTGTCTTCCTTGTCGCTGACGTCAACGATAGGAGCGGCTTCGAATTTGCGCTTCATAGAGAGCTTTTTGTCGATAGCGTTTCTTTCGCTGATGAGGGAATCGGTTTCGTTTTCGAGTTCAGTTAACTTTTGAACGTCTGATTCTTTTTCGCTCAATGAGCGGATTTCAGCTAATCTGTCATTGATTTCTTTTCTACGAACTTCTAAGTTCATGTTAGTTTCCTCCTGTTTTTGTTTTGATTGATAGCCTTTTGCGGATCACGTTGGCCTCTTGCTCGTTTCTGGCATCCTCCAATGCCTTTATTTCTGCCTCCGCATACTCTAAAGAACGAGAAACCGCTATGGATGTTGCGTCGTAGGCCGGCAAGTCCACAACCGAAACGTCGAAGAGTCTATCGATTGCCGTGATAGTCCTCTTTGGCACTTCTCCCTTTTTATCCCAGCTTTGGTCCTTGACCGTGAAAGCAAATGACATCTTGTCTAAAAGCCCAGCCTCAATCGATTTGAATATGTCTCGGTTGGATTGGGTGTCCAATAACTCGGCCCTGATCTTGAGGCCCTTTTCGTCGACCTCCAATGTGAGCGAACCGTTTCTGGTTCTGGCCAAGATTAAATGGTTGTCTGTGTGGTTGTATTTGAATGGGACATCTTTGATGTCTGCACCATCGAAGGCCTTCTTGTCGATGACTTCGTAGAACCCGCATTCCTCGTTTCCGATTAATGTTTCGCTGTCGAAGATTACCGCGTAGCCCTCGACTACCATCTTCCCTTCGTCTGGATTGCTGTCCTCGCTTCTTTTGATCAGTGAAGCGAATCTGACTTCTTTATTGATCGCCATCGTTATTTTCCTCCTTTGGCTTGTTGTCTAGTTGGTATTGGTCCGCCTTGCTAGCGTCCACGTAGTTGAGGGACTGTAGTCTCTTGTCGCCGCCCTCTATTGGTTCTAGGCCGAGCAGCGACCTGGATTCGTTTAACGAGAGAATCCCTAGCCCCATGAGCTTCTCTATCGCCTGGACCTTGGTCTGCCAGGATGCGTATTGGAGCCTTTCCGAATAGAAGACTATCTGCTCGCCGTTTTTCAGCTGGGCCTTAGTCAACAGCGCTTTCGAGAAAGCCTCCGACAAGGCTATCGCTATTCCCTCTATCGCACCTTCGTAGAACGCGTTGTATTCGTTTTCGTTGAACGAGTTGTTGAATATCGATTCGCTCACCCCGAAATAGGTGATTATCTTCTTCTGAAGGAACGATAGCGTGTCGGTGCTCACGAGCTTGGGGTCTACGCTGAGAGGAACGTAATCGCTCTTCAGGTCGATCGGTATGATCGATGAGCCTCCGCTTGAGATTGACTCGTTCAAGGCCCTGTCGAATTCCGCCTTCTGAGCGCTTTTGTCCTTCTCTGAAAGCATCGCGTTTATTTTTAATAAACCCTTAATCTGGAAGCTCGTCCTGACCGCATTGTCTATGCCTTGCAGGATCGAGTCGTTTATCTTGACCGTCTTCAGGATGGCCGAATGGTCGCTTACAGCACCGCTTCCGCCGAAGACGTCGTTCGTCCCGAAGAACCTCCTGAGGTGGATTATCTCCGAATAAGGGAGCATGTAGTTCTTGCCGTCGGCGAAATAAAAGCGGAGGAATAACTCTCCGCTTTGGTCCTTGAGCGCTTCCACCGAGTTAGGCTTGAGCGGCCATAAGGCGATCAACTCGTTCGTGATGCTGTCATACATCGGGTATATGAACGCGTTGTTGTTTAGGTAAAGAAGCGTAACGACCTTATAGATGAAATCGTAAGGAGTCATCACGTCGTTCGGAGCGTGCTTAAGAAGATAGGCGAGGCTTCCGTTTTTCTCCACTATAGTGGAATTATCCAGATTCTTTACGTATCTGGGTTTGAGTTTGGCTGTGTGGGTCGCGATTCTGTCGATGCAGATCTTCACCACGTCGCTCGCGTTTATGTTGTTCCCGAAATCGCTGAACACGTTCAAGGTGGACTGGAATACCCTGGTGTCGTAATCGACCGGATGAAACGTTTTCTTTTTTCTTGTGAATAATCCCATAGTCCCTCCTATCCGTTCATGTTCTCGTAATCGTTCTTGTACCTATTCAATACGGCGTATGCGATGATGAGCGCGACGCATCCGTCAATCCTTTTTAGCTTTGAGTTCAGCTTGCTTGGCTGGATGTTCCCGTTCACGTCGACCTTCGCCTGAGTGTTCGCGAAGCACCATTTGAGAATAGGGTTGTTATCATAGATAACCTTCTTGTTTTTGAGGTCGCCCTCCAGCTGCTTCATCGGCTCAGACAGCGTATAGACGCCTTGTCTTATCTTCTCCAGCGTGAAGCCCCTGTCCTCCATCTCCTTGACCCAGTATTGCGAATTCCATGGATCGTACCCGACCCATAGCGGCCTGATGGAGTAATCCCTGACCATGGAAACGAACCATTCGGTGACCTTCGTGAAGTCGTTCTGGTTCCCGTCCGTCAGGGTTATGTATCCCTTCTTGACCCAGAGGTCGTAAGGGACGTTGTCCTCCTCTATCCTTTTCCTCAATACCTCGCTGGGCATGAAGAAATGCGGGATGACGTATTTGACGCCTCCTTTGACGATGAGGATTACCGCTGCCGTCAAGTCGGTCGTCGACGATAAATCGACTCCTCCTATAGCATAGCTGTCCCTCAAGTCGTCGAGGCTGTATAAGCATTCGTTGTTAAGGTCCTGGTAAGTGAGCCATGAGCCGTTCTCGAGCTGCTTGATGTTGAAGTCTTTAGTCAAGGCCGTGACCCTTGTCGCCAGGTCGTATCTCGCCTTGTTCATTATGTCCTCCAGGTAGGTCTGGAGCTTTATCTTCCCCAATGAAGGGTTGCTCTTCTGCCACGATGACGGGTCTTCGAACACCTCATCGACAGAATCCTGCGTGTAGAGCCAAGGGAGGATATGGATGTCCTTTATCTCACCCTTTATCATCTTTCGGCAATAGTCGAGCTTGCTGTCGAGGAACCCGTTAACCGTCGTCCCTTCCGTTGTGATGATGAATATAAGAGGCTGCTGCTTCGTGGATTGGCTCTGCTTGATCGCGTCATAGACCTTCGAATCTGTCATCTCGTGGCATTCGTCGAGGATTCCGATCTCGCAGTTGTAGCCGTCCTTGTTCCTTGATTGAGCAGACAGCTTCTTTATCTTGTTCTTGTTCTTAGGGGAGTATATGCAGAAGATGTTCTTCTTGCTCCTCTTGCTTAAAGCTTTGCTTTGCTCCCTCATGTTGTTGATCTCGTCATAGAGGATGGACGCCTGCTCGTTGGTGTTGCTCGAGCATATGATGTCGACTCCCCCGCTGCTTAGGAAGAACTCCGCCAGATTGATTCCGGCGACGAGTGTCGTCTTTCCGTTTTTGCGTGCTATGAGGAGCAGAACCTCGTTGAACCTACGAAAACCCGTGTCAGCCATTTTGAAGCCGTAGGAGACTTCTAATAATGCTTTTTGGAACAGTTCCAGTATGAACGGCTTCCCGTTGAACGGTGACTTCGTGTGCTTGCAGAACTTCTCTATGAAATCTATCCTGGTCTGCCCCGGCCTTTCATCGTAGATGTATGCAGGGTTATCCAGGTCCTCCTTCAATCCGTAAAGGACTGACTTCAGCTCCTTTCCGACCTTGATGTTCCCAGATTCGATCTCTGAGATGTAATCAAGAAGGTAGCTCATCTTCCGGAGTCACTTCCACGTAGTGGATTTCCGAATCGTTCCTTCCCAGGATGATCCTTTCGCCCACCACTAATCCATCCGTTTTGCATTTGAGGACCTTTCCCTCTTCCGCATAAAGGACGCGTCTTTCATTTTCTATTCTTAATTCCATAGAGACCTCCTAGGCAAGCGACCAGCCCTTGTTCAAGGCTATGTCCATTTCCTCTTGGCTGACCTTCGCTAGATTTGCCGCGCCGAGCTTGAGCTCTTTAGAACCGCTCGTTTGGTTCTTCAGCGAAGCGAACATTGCGACGATGCAATCGTGGCTCAGGTTCTGGCATTCCGAGAAATCGGCAGATACGTTGAAGTTGGATTGGAGCACGATGTTGCTGAGCTTCGGGCACTCGGCAATGAGTGTGCTGTTGATGACCGCTGTGATAGTCGATGGGAACCAGATGGTTTCTAGTTCCGGGCAGCTTCTTATCACCTGTGTCTTTCCGTTGAAATTGGTAAGATGATCAGGAAGGTTTATTGTCTTTACGCTAGGGATATTCCATAAGGAATAACTGTCTAGTGTTTTCAATTGTGAGTTGGATTCGAACTCGATCTTTGTGCAGGCGCAGCCTTGGAGGTTGTACTTGCCCCAAGAAGAAAGGGTCCTAGGGAATTTGATGTCGCCGAGTTGCGAGATTCTGTATAGGCCGTTGTCTTCGAGGGTCTTGAGCTGGGAGCCTTCCTCGAACTCGATCCTGGTGCATTGGCTTTGGTATAAGGCGTTATGCCTGATGATCGTCACCGATGCCGGGACAGAGAGGACGAATGGGTTCGTTGTGTCCGCCAGGAAATATGGGCAGATCTCGGAGGTCCCGCTTGGGATGTCGAACCTATCGAAGGTCCCCTCCACTATTTGCCTTAGCAATCTTTGCTCTTCTGTCGTCGCGGTGATTCCGAGGTTGCCTTTCTTGACGACGCATGGATAAGGCTCCGAAGCGTATATGTAGTTAGACGTGATCGTGTTGTCAGAATTGGCTGGGGAATCGCAACAAACGAAGCTCATCTCCCAGATCCCTTCCCAGGCCGTGATAGCCTTAGGAATATTGAATTGGTTGTTGTTGACCCTATATAAATACGAGGTCTTCTCATGAGTGAATTTTAGGTAATGGTACGTGCTGTCGATGGATGAATCCACGAGGAATAGCAACGTTACCCTTTGGCTTTCCTTGAAAACGGATATCTCGAGGACATCCTGAGGGGCCTCTATCTTGCCCTGCTCATTCACTTTTAAGCTGATTATGTATGACATGGCTGACCTCCTTATAGATTTGCGTTTTTGATGAACTCGTCGAATTCGTCCTCGCCATCGATCACGTTCTGGCCCATTATCTGGTTCAGCGTCTTGATGATGCTTTGGTAGATCGCCACCGAGTTCAGGTAGATTTTGTATGCCGGGTTCATCCTAACGTTCCCCTTGTTGGATTTCTGGATGACTCCGGACTTGGAGATGTCGTCCTCCAGGTCCTTTAGTTGGACCTTCAGGAAAGACGCTCTCTGCAATAGTTCGTCGACGAGTTTCGTCTTGTTCTCATCGACTTCCTTGAATAGGGATTTCAGGCGCTTGTATTCTTTGTTTACTTTAGTAAGTTCCATGAAATTCCTCCAAAAAGCGAAAAATCCCGGAATAAAATCCCAGGTTTTCAAAAATTCTGCCCCGCGTTTTTCTGAGGTGGGGGCGAACGGTACTCCGCCGCTTCTTCAGAATCGATGACCGGGGGGAGTCATCATTTAGATTTGTGTTTTAGGTTTCCGTCGGCGTCGAAGTAATAACCATCGAACCTTCCGAACCTGTGGTGTTCTTTGTTGTGGCAATCAGTGCACAATAGCTTCAGGTTCTTTTGGTTTAGAGAGATGTTAGGATCGCCGACGTTGTAGATTGTCAGATGGATGATGTGATGCACTTCGTTTCCTGGCCTTCCGCACTTCTCGCATAGGCCGTTCCTGTCGGCGATCTTGATTGCTCTGGTAAGGTGCCATTCGTCGCTTCTGTAGAAACGCTCGAGCTTCTTCGGCTTGCGGTATCCGTGTTTCTTGTTCATTAGAACAATCCCCATTCGGCGAACTTCTCGAAGCCGCCTAGGTTCTCGATGAAGTTTCTGGCGATGAGGACGATTTCCCCGTATGGCTTACCATCAATGAATTCATCTCCGATGGCGCATGAGAGTTCCACTACTTTTCTTGTTTCCTGTGCTTTGAGGAACGCGTAGATGTTCACGCTGACGTCGGCTTTGGATAGGTCCTTGCCATGAAGCCCGCCGCCTGTAACTGAATCGGCCATATCGCTTCCGAGCTTTCTGTTCGTCGCCCCGGAATCAACATCGGTTCCTCCGGTCCAATCTCCGATAGGGTTTACGACCGCTCCAGGATATTCCTCCAAGAGCTCGTCCTTGTTTGCGTTGCTTTGGCAGATGATAAGTCTTTCTCCATCGAGGATGTATTTGCCATCATATGCGTGTTCTTTATAAATATCTTTAGCAATGATGGAGAGCTTCAATTGCTCGCCTGTTAAAGGAACGCCTCTGAAGATTCCATTGTCACCGCATCTGAATTTGCCTGCCTGGTTGATCGAAAGGTGGCTGTCTTGCGGAACCTCGACATAGTCGACATCGAGTTTGCCTGCGATTCTATGGACCGCAGATACGACGTCTCATTCGTTTAAATGCGCAGAGGTTTCGGCGATGATGTGGCATTTGCCGTGTCCGATCAATACTTCGCCCGCCACTCTTGGGCTTCTTTCTTGCTTATAGGCTAGGTCCACTAATGCGCCTGCGATTCTGTCAGCCAATTTGTCTGGATGGCTTGGGTTAACTTTTTCAAACATTGTTCTATCCTCCTAGATGGTTTTCGCGGCGGAATGCCTGTTGAATCTGGATTCCTCCACCGCCTTCTCGATTTCGATTGTCGGCTTTTCCCTGTATTCCCCTTTGCCTTTAAGGACAAAGAGGATTTTGTTTAGCTTCTTGAATAATAGCCTGTAGAAGCAGACGTCGACTTTGGCGTCGTAGTCTTTTGGATTTTGCTTCAGCGTTTCCTTTGCTTTCCCGTATGGCTCCTTGAACGATTCCTTGGCATTCCTTATGTCCTCGGCATCGCTTCTGTCATAGACCACGATCGTCTGCTTTGTGATTTTGATGAGCTTTCTCATATCTTCCTTTCTAAAAGAAAAAGCGGAGAATTCCGCCATTTCAAATAACTTGTTATTTGTCGCGTGTGTCTGTTATTCGCGGACCTTCCAGGCCGTGTAAACAGTGAGGTATCCGCAGTCCCAGGTGTCGTATAGGAAGCCGTCGATGACTGTCGTTACGTGATGCCTTACGGATACGATGTAGGTTCCCTTCGGATGGTCTCTCAGGAAATCGGCGACCTTGTCCCTAGGCTTTCCGGTCACCCCTTTGAAGATGAGCCTTTCGTAGCCCTTGAGGTAATCGTATAGGAATTCCCTGTCCTTGTAGGAGGAATATCCCATCTCCTTGGCGACGTGGTTCAGTTCCCTTCTCGTCTCCAGATAGTCGCGCTTGAACGCCGTGCATACGCTCCTGACCACGCAGTCCTTAACATTAAGTCCTTTAGGGTGCGCGTTGTATTTGACGAAGTTCTTAGTCCTTGTTTCCACCGTCTTTCCCTCCGATGACCTTGATTTGGTCTATTGTCCCGTTCTCGAATAGGGTCTTCGCGTATTCGCAGGACTCCTTCTCGCTCCATCCGAGCGATTTCCTGTAGTATTCGATGAGCATGTTGATGCCCTCGATGCTGGTTTGGGTCTTTTCGGACAATTCGAACACCCCGTTTCTTTCCTCAGGCAGCAACTCGTATCTGTCGGTTTCCGGGATGATTGCGCATCCTCCCCATGTCCCGTGTATCTGGCCGATGTCGTCGACGAAGATGACCTTGCCGATTCTGCCTTGGTACTGAGGCTCCCCTTCCATGGATATGATTCTGGCGTATCTTCCGACCATCGTTATTCCTCCCATGGCTTGTTGAACCACTCGACTAGTTCTTTAGAACTATCGCATTCGAACAAAGGCTCTTGGCTGAATTCGCCGCCCTTTTGCTTTCTTCCGAATACCGCGTATCTCTTTTGGTTCCAGCAGCATTCGATTTGGATTGTGAATTGTACTTCCCCGTCCTCTAGGCTCGCGAACCTGAAGTCGTCGTATAGAGGTCCGTTGAGCGGGCAGTTGTTCTTGAACCAGACGTAGTTTCTGTCTAGGTCGACCTTGCCCTTGCCGTTGATTTTCTTGATGATGTTGCCCATCTTGTAGGTCTTGTTTCTGAGGCTTGAGTCCTTGCAGAACCAATCCCACCATCCGGCCTTGATTTGCGTTCTGACGTCCGTGTCAGTGTATTGATCCATCATGAAGTTGATGGACCATTCGCGGATTGTTGGCTTCTTTTCCATGGTCCATCCCCTCCTTAGTCGTCGATGTAGTCGAGGTTATCTTCGCCTTCCTGTAGGCTGTTGACCGTCTCCTCGATTGTACTTGCTGTGTTGTCGAGCCATTCCTGTCTGGCTTCTTGGAGCTCGGTGAGCTCGTTCTTTCCTTCGTATGGTTCGATGTCTGAGCTTTCGGATTCGAGGTCGCTTTGGAGCTCCTCGAATTCCATTCTTAGGTCGCTGAGCTTTTCCTTGAGCTCCTCGATCCTTTTCTTGAATTGTGTCTTTGTGTATGTGGCCATATTCTTATCCTCCTGGCATGTACATATTCGCTCTATAGAGAGGATATAGCAACTTATATAGACACTATTTTAATAATACTATGTATTATTATTTTTACTGAATTAACACGTTTCTGAAGTCCTCGATCTCAGAGAGAGGAATCTTCTCCTCACCCCTTAAAAGGTAGCATTCTGACGTGTTTCCCTTGAGCTTGATGTAGCGCTTGACGATGACGTCCGCGTACTTCTCGTCGAGCTCCATCGAGCAGTTGGTTCTCTCCGCTTGCTCGCTTGCGATGAGGGTGGATCCTGAACCGCCGAATAGGTCAAGGACGAGGTCTCCTTTGAGGGATGAGTTGTTTATCGCCTTGCCGACTAGCTCGAGCGGCTTCATCGTAGGATGGAGGTCGTTGTGCTTTGGCTTGTCGTAGTTCCAGACTGTGGCTTGGCTTCTGTCGTCAACATAGTAATGCCCGGCACCAGGCTTCCAGCCATATAGGATAGGCTCGTGCTGCCATTGGTAGTCCTGTCTTCCCATCGTGAATGAGTTCTTAACCCAGATGAGGCATTGTGCCAATTTGAATCCGGCTTCCTTGAAGGCGCTTCTGAAGTTGAGCCCTTCGCTGTCGGCGTGGCAGACATAAATAGGTCCGCCGAGCTTCACCGAATCAAACATGTTCTTATAGACGAGGAACAGGAAATCATGGAATTCGTTGTCCCCCATGTCGTCGTTCTGTATGGATTGCCCGTCGCTTCCTTCGTAGGCTACGTTATAAGGCGGATCTGTGAAGATCATGTCTGCTTCCCTTCCGTCCATTAGCTTCTTGACTTGCTCTGGGTCCGTTGAGTCGCCGCACATGACTCTGTGCTTTCCTAGGAGATAAATATCTCCCTGCTCCGAATATGGCTCCGCAGGAAGGTATTGTCCTTCGTCGAAATCGTCGTCCGTCACCTCCACTTCATCCGAAGCGAAGATGTCGTTGAATCCGAAATCCGTCATCTCGAATCCTAATGCGTTCCAGTCGATGTTTCTCAATTCCTCATCGAGCTTCTTTCTGTCCCACTTTGAGATTTCGCCCGTTTTGTTGTCAGCTAGCCTTAGGGCGTTCGCCTGCTCGTCGGTTAGGTCCTCCGCCACTATCACAGGCACATGCGTCAATCCTAATTTGATAGCGGCCTTGAGTCTGGTATGGCCCGCGATGATCACGTAGTTCTTGTCGACTATGATCGGGTTCTTGAATCCGAATGCCTCGATTGACTTGGCCACTTCATCGACCGCGTCGTCGTTCTTCCTCGGATTGTTCTCATAAGGTATAACCTTATCAATTTCCGTCATTGTCACTTCCATCGGACCATTCCTCCTTGCTTTCTAGCTTCTCCCTCGCGATTTGGAGCTTCTCGAAGTCCTTCGCCCATTTCGTTCCGTAGAACTTCTCCAACAAATAGATGAGGACGATCGGGTTTCCTGGATAGAAATGGTCTACCTCGGCCTTGCGGTATTTCTCCTCGCCCTTCTTGTTCGTGTAATAATCCCTGCGTTGGGTCGTTCTCACGTATCCGACTCCAATTTCCTTAAGGACTGTGACCATCTCGACAAGTTCTGATGGGTCCTTCGGGTCTGCGGCCTTGTTGAATTCCGGATACTTCTGCTTGAGTTCCCTGTATTGCTTGACCGTGATGTCCAGGTATTTAGCGATATCCGCCTCCTTCACGTCGCACTTCACCAGGATGTGGGTCGCGTTCAGTTTGAGTCTGAGCTTTCCTTGCTCGACCCATTGTAGATATTTGTCTTTCTTTTCAGCCATGCTCATACCTCCTTTACTTCTTGTGCCATAGCACCGCTTCCTTGAAAGCGAGAATCACTACAGATTTCTGCAAGAAAAAAGGAGCCTGCACAGCTCCTTAGATCCTAGGCTTTCGCCAGTATCTCATTTGTCTCTATGTCCGCAGTGGGACATGATACATCCATGTTATCCAATAACGCGTCTTTTCACAATTTAGACGGGGTATAAACTTTCGCGATTTCTTTTTAGAATAAAGACAAAAGGAAAAGATAAAAGATCGTCAAATGGGAAGAGGCGTCCTTTCGGTATAGCCTGAACCTAGGTCGAAAGGCCATACGGCGTCTCCTTTTGCTTAATACAAAGTATTATCCCTTCTTGGAATTAAGTAACTTGAATTATTTCTTATCCAATAACGGACCAAGGATTCAGGAACATGGCCTTTGAGCGCAAACGGGACGTTCTGAGACGATTCGCGGGTTCCGTCTGATGAAATCCTATGCCTTGGGGATTTCGCGCTCGAATGGGTGCTTTTCCATTTCCTTGAGCATTCCGGCCGCGAGCTTGCTCCCACGCCATTTCGCTCTTCTAAGGCAGGAGATAGATTCTTCTTCATCCTCGAGCGATGCGTAGATGTAGGAAAGCCTGAGGCATGCCAGGTCGTTGCCATGCTTCTTCGCCTTTTGGAACCACTCCTCCGCGATCAGCCTATTCGGCTTGGTGCAGATGCCGTAAAGATAACATTCCCCGATGATGATTTCATAAAGCGGAGCGCCATACTCCGATTCAGCTATCTGAAGCATCCTATCGAATTCCTCTGACGTTCCTTCCCCGGACATGACTTTCCTAGCCAAACCGTCGAACTCCTCCATCAGCCTGAAGAGCTCTTTTTGGTAGGCTTTTGACCCTACCCTGTGCGCCTTTATTTCTGTGTTTTTCATAAAAGGTCCTCCTACTACATATAAGGAGATACAAAGTATCTCCGTAGGCGACCTTTTCGGATTTTTGACAAAAAATTTTACTATAAACTTTTTAATTATCTTTGATAATTACTTTTCCTATAAATTTTATACTTTGTCTCAGACGCGGTATTTCTCGGCACAATACCATGTCTCATACGAAATCTGATACGACGTCTCCTCTCCGATAAGATAATGTCTCATACACGGGTTCGCTTCCGGCTATACCGAATCTCATACAACGTCTTGAGCGGGAAAAAAGAAAAGCACCTCTTTTCCTTTAAGAGATACTCATCGCAATTAGTGCTGCAACTTTTTATATGCTCTTTTTATGATGATCATAGAAAAAATTCCGGTGATGAATTCGGCAATAATAAACGTTACCCAAACAAGCGATGGCGCATTATCAAGAAGCGTAAATACGTAGGCTACTGGGAATACGAAGACACACAATCTGCATAACGATAAAGCTAATGGGCTAACCGCTTTGCCGAGCCCCTGGAGTATTCCTTGAACGCTGATCGTCAATGCCATGAATAAATACGAAATAGATGCAATCCTTATTGCGAGTGTACACGTACTAACGATTTCTTCAGAAGCGCCGCCACCGGCCAAGCCGAAAAGCATTGAAATCGGTAGTGCCAATATCTCGAAGACTATAGTTATAAACGCGCCGACAATGCATGTATCAATTATTCCCCATTTTATGACTTCATTCAGCCTTTCTATTTTGCCGTTCCCGTAATTAAAAGCAGTCAAAGTGATCAAACAATTCGACATGCCAAAACATGAAAACAAAGGGATTTGCTGAATCTTGTAATAGATTCCAAACGTGCCCTGCAATAATTCCGGTGAACTAGGAGCCGCCTTGAAGACAAGATTCATACCAAGCATCATAACGGAAAGCAATGCCTGCATGATAGCTGCGGACCAGCCAATTTTATAAATTTCACCGATGCATTTAATATCGGGTTTTGCATACTTGAAGTCCAAGTTTATTTCCTTATCAAACACAAAATGGAACAAGGCCGCTAACCCCCAAGCCACGAATTGGCCGATAACAGTCGCTATCGCAGCGCCATTTATGCCCATATTCAATGGGTAGATGAAAAGCCAGTCAAGGAAGATGTTGGTAAGCGCGCCGCTAACCTGCGAAATCATGGAAAACATTGTCCTGCCGGTAGATTGAAGAAATCTCTCGAAAACGGTAAACCCGACGTTTCCGAGCGAGAAAACGCAAACGATGAATAGGTAGCTTCTCCCCATTTCAACCACGGTATCATCGCCATTCGTCTGCATCCTTATGAACGGTTCGGCAAGAAAAACACCAATCAGCACAAATATCAAGAAGATCCCAATCATGATGAAAAGCGAGTTCATAAACGTCTTTCGTATGCCCTCTTCGTTTTTAGAGCCGAGGTGCCTCGAAAGAAGTGCGTTGATTCCGATTCCAGTCCCCACTCCTAATGCAATCATGAAGATTTGAATCGGGAAAGCGTAGGTCAATGCGAGATTTGCCTTCTCGCCCAAAACGGGGTCCATGTTAATTACGAATGCTGTATCGATAATGTTGTAAAGAGCCTGAAGAACCATGGATATTATCATCGGTATCCCCGTAGACCAGATCAGTTTCTTCACGTTCATCGTCGCTATCTTATTTTCCATTTTTGCCTCCAAAAAAATAAAAAGCGTAAGCCCACAGTCGGACTTACGCATCAGCTACACACTGTAATAATATTTTAGCATTACCAAAAATTTCTCGTAAGTTAATTTTTATTTCTTTTTTCTCTTGAACTTAAGTAACAGGGATTATTTCGCATTAAATCTAATCTTTTATAGTGAAATAATGCTTACTCCCCTGCCGTAATAAATTATCATATATTTTCTCTTACCTTTTAAAACTACCATATAACTCCAAAATCCATAATTCTTGTATTCGAGAATGATGGTTTTCTTTTTCATAACAATTCGCCATATTTTTTTACATAGATTCTCTTAACAATTGTGACTAAAAGAATATACCCGAATACAATTGCTACTAAGGCAATGAAGTAAAGTGGAGTTATAGATGTTAAACCAAGTAATGTTCCAAGTGGAGTGAATGGAATGATTGTTAGTAAAGCAATGCCAGAAAAGGTAAGAATGAATACTGGCAAGCTTGCTCTTGATTGAATGAATGGAATCTTTGGTGTTCTAATCATGTGAATTACCAATGTTTGAGTCCACATTGATTCAATGAACCATCCTGTTTGGAAGATTGAAACAAATAATAACTTTGTAGCTGGATCCTCAATGTTTGACCACTTTGCTCCAACCATTAATGGGCAAATGATAAAGAACATTACAACGTATGTGATGATATCGAAAATTGAGCTTGTTGGTCCAAACCAAATCATGAACTTCTTAAGTGTGCTAGCATCCCACTTTCTTGGAATCTTAATGAATTCTTGGTCAACATTATCCCATGGAGTGGCAACGCAAGAGATGTCATAGATTAAGTTTAATAAAATTAATTGGATAGACATCATTGGTAAGAATGGAAGGAATGCACTAGCTACGAGAACAGAGAACATATTTCCAAAGTTACTTGATGCTGTCATCTTAATATATTTGATTGTATTGGCGTATGTTTTTCTTCCTTCAATAATTCCATCTTTTAAAACATTTAAATCTTTCTCAAGGAGGATTACATCGGCAGATTCTTTCGCAACATCCACTGCTGTATCAACGGAAATAGCAACATCGGCTGCTTTCATCGCATTGGCGTCATTAATGCCGTCGCCCATATAACCAACTGAATGTCCATTTTTCTTTAAAGAGTTGATGACTCTTGCTTTTTGAGATGGGGAAAGTTTAGCAAAGATAGATGTTTCTTCTACTACTTCGCTTAATTTCTTATCATCCATCGTTTCAAGTTCGACGCCTAAGACGACATTAGTGTTTTCAATTCCAACTTTTTTGCAGATGCATTTCGCAACTTTTTCATTATCACCGGTTAAGATTTTGATATTAACTCCATATTCTTTTAATGATTTGATTGCGCTTGCAGTTGATTCTTTTGGTGGGTCAAGGAAAGCAAGATAGCCAATTAAAACCATTTCACTTTCATCAATGACTGAATATGAATCGGCCTTATATGACATATCTTTTTGAGCAACAACAATAACTCTCATGCCATCTTCATTTAATCTATCTGCTTGTCTAATGACGAAATCTTTTAATTCATCAGTAAGCTTTTCGACTTTTCCATCATATTCAACATAAGCACAGCATTTGAGCATTTCTTCAACTGCGCCTTTGGTTATCATTTGCTTTTTGTTGTTTTTATCCGCAATGATTACTGACATTCTTCTTCTATTGAAATCGAATGGAATTTCATCGACTTTGTTATATTTACCTTCTAATTCATTTCCGAAAATAGCGTTAAATCTACTGATTACAGCTTTATCGATTAAATTCTTTAAGCCTGTTTGATAGTAACTATTTAACCATGCATGTCTTAAGACTCTATTGTCCTCTTTTCCATGAACATCCATGTGTCTTTCTAAGATAACTTGGTCTTGTGTTAATGTACCAGTCTTATCAGTGCATAAGACATCTATTGAACCTAAGTTTTGGATTGAATTTAGATTCTTAACAATGACTTTCTTTTTGCTCATTGCAACTGAACCTTTAGCAAGATTTGTTGTTACGATCATTGGAAGCATTTCTGGTGTTAAACCAACAGCGATTGATACCGCAAATAATAAAGCGTCAATCCAGTTACCTTTGGTAAGTCCATTAACTAAGAATACAAAAGGCACCATAATAAGCATGAACTTGATTAATAACCAGGAGACCTTTGAAATTCCTTTCTCAAATGTCGTTTGAACTTTCTTGTCATCGAGAGTTTTAACGATTGTGCCAAAAATTGTATTTGATCCAGTAGCAATAACTACGCCGACTCCAGAACCTGAAATGACGTTGCTTCCCATGAATGCAAGGTTGTTATAGTCAGTGACGCTTTTGTCTTCCTCGAAAGTTGTTGAGAATTTTTCAACTGGTTCACTTTCGCCTGTTAAAGAAGATTGTGAGATAAATAAGTCTTTAGCGTTAATGATTCTCATATCTGCCGGAATCATGTCTCCCGCAGATAAAAGGATAATGTCCCCAGTAACCACTTCTTCAAGAGGCATTTCTTTTTCAACACCTGCTCTTTTAATAAGAGTGGTTGTGTGAATCATATTTGCCAATTTTTCTGCAGAGTTTGAGCTTCTTGTGTCTTGAACAAACTTCAATGTTCCAGAAATAAACACCATTGTTAAAATGATGATGATTGTTACAAAGCTCTTTTCTTCTGGATCAGCAAAAATAACATCAGTGAATAATGAAACGATTGCAAGAGCAGATAAAATAGCGGTAAATGGATTAACATATGACTCTAAAATTCTTTTAAAGACTGATTTTTTCTTTTTAGAGACAACAACGTTGCTTCCATAATTATCGCGATTGATATCAACTTGCTCATTTGATAATCCGTTTACTGTTGAATTTACATTATTGAGTACTTTATCAACATTTGATTTTGCAGCATCAATTAGAAGTTGATTCTTCTTGTTTAAATTGTTTTTTAATACCTTTTTCATTTTTCTATACCTCCTTTTTAAATGAAACAAGGTACAGAAAACATTCGCCTATGAACAATAAAAATACAGTTCAATAGCTATATGATTATCATTCATATTGGGTGGATAATTTTCCGTACTTCGACTATCGCCTGTATCCATACTGTTCCTCCTTTCGCAAGCAAAAATAAAACGCATACCCCAAACTGGAATATGCGCAATAACACATAAGAAACGACTTTAAGAGAGTCATCTATCCAGCTTGATCTTTGACTCTTTAAAGCGATGAAACTGCGTTATTCAATGCCTTGATTCGGCAATGACTATTCAAACCTTCTCACGATGTCTCCATCGCTCCGCGGCAGCAGCCCTTATCTTTAAAGGAGCCTCACTTATCTAGTGGTCATTTTGACCATGTTTATTGTCGCGCTTTATCGAATAATTTGTCAACGCTTTTTTGTGACTTTTTTATTGGAAGTTTATCAAATACGTTTATACGTTATTTGTTTAAATTTTCTTTTTTGTTTTAGATATTTTTATTGTCTATCCAAAAGAAAAACCCGCCACCGAAGAAACGGGTATATAAGCCATTAGCGAACATCTTGTTTCACTATGTGCACAAAATAGAATTCGAATGATATATTTTGTCAATCGATATAAAAATCTATTGAACTTAAGTAACTACTATTATTTCAGGTTTGTTTTACTGATCAATATTAATGTCTTTAAGTTTTATGCCTTCTGATGTTTTCCATAATTCATTACCACTTGAAGGTCTTCCTAAAACAATTGATGCGGCAGCCGATGGAGATGAAAATTCAACATCTTTTTGTAATTCACTATTAACTACCGTTCCATCTGATTCTATTTTGCATCTTGCTTCATACCAAGAAACAACATTTGTTTTAAACGATGCAACTGTATGATCGGAAATTTTAGAACCTTTCATAACTGTAAATCCATTATCTGATAAATATCCAACAGCATCGGCACTACTGTTTTTGCAGTAAAACAAAGTAACGTTGTTCACTTTTTTAGAATTGTCATCAAGAATAGAGTAACCTAAGGTTTTAATTATGACCTTTACGTTATCGATAAATTCAGCCATGGATGCGACTTGAGATTCCTTGACAACAGTATCTTTATATGTGCTCTTAGTAAGCACTTTAAATGAGCCGTTCGATTTAACTATATTAAATAATTGATTTTCTAAATATCTAACAAGGGTTTTATTTAATGACTCACTAGTAAAACAAACAGCAGTCGCCCAGTAATATGATTCTTTTCCAGAATTATAATCTCTAATATGTTCAACCAAACGTTCTTTCACATTCTCAGATTCACCAATATAAACACTACCGTCATCGCAAAATAAAAAATATACGCCAGGAAGAGTTATATCTTTTCTTTCAGAATCTTTAACTTTAATTCTTGGAATCTTGATAGCTTTACCATTCCAGTTTGAAAGTTCCGCTGCAACAATTCCATCTGCTATTCCATCCGCAAGAAAAAGTTCAATAGTTTTACCATATGCCATAACACAATACCTCCCTATCAAAAACAATTTATAAAATTTAAATAATTTTAACATATATCGGTAAAAAATTCACTATAGCGAATAATTTATTCCTAGATATAGGAGCAAATGAGGGATAAAAATCCGTGGCGTGGTTCTTCTGCCAAACAAGTTGAGTTTGGCGAGCTGACCGAAAGACTTGTTTGGCGATGAGACCCTTCAACGGTCGGCGCGCCAGGTTCGGAAAGATTTTTTATGACCGAAGAAGATATTGCCTCGCTGCCCCAAATGCCTCGTCCCGTTGGCCAAGGACGGAAGGAGGTACGACGGCGCCAAATGCCACGACCTCGCGGTCAGGGAGCTTTCACGCGACGACGATTGGTGCAAATTCGTCGCGGACGATCCCGAGTATGAGCGCACGATGATGCCGATGAGTAACTGCTGCAGCTATCTTAGGCACGGATTCGAGTCCACAGCGGCATCAAATTCGGCAAATTGGAGGCCTACGCCAACTCCTTCATATACCGATGGTGCCACGTGCGAAAAGGAGGCATGAAGGACGCGATTTCCTGCCCGGTTTCCATGATGTGCGGAACGCCGAAAAGCCATGTTTTCGCCAATTCATTCAGAAAAGATTCGATATGGGCGTGATTTTGCATCCCTCATTTGCTCCTATATCTAGATTTATTCCTACGAACAAGCTATTTCTTGGGAACAGCGTGAGTTACCGCTTGTTGCAGAATATAGAAACGGCAAGGCACACGAAAATGATATTGATCCCGATGGGGAATATATTGTTGTGAATTCAAAATTTGTTTCTACTGACGGTGATGTTGCAAAATATTCGCGCAAGCAAAATGAACCACTTTATCAAAACGAGATTGCATTTGTGCTAAGCGATGTACCTAATGGCAAGGCGCTTGCAAGAACATTTTTAGTCAAAAATAACGGCGTTTTTACATTAAATCAACGTATTGCTGGTATTACTCCTAACGTAAACACAGACCCTTATTTTCTTTACATACTAATGAATAGGCATCCATATTTTCTATCATTTGATGATGGAGCAAAACAAACTAATTTATCTTTGAGTGATGTTTTGAAATTTGAGTCGAATTACCCAATTAAACCAGAACAAATAAAAATCGGAACTTTGTTTAAACAGCTGGACAACCTTATCACCCTTCATCAGCATAAGTTCAGCGTGAGTAAAGAAACTTATACTAAACCAGATAGCGATCTCATCACCAAATCCACATCTTTATTTTCCAATTCTTGAATAATATGCAGATATACCTTTTGAGTCGTTGTCATAGTCGAGTGCCCTAGCCTTTTTGCAACACTGGCAATAGAAACGCCAGCGAACAGCAAAATCGAAGCATGGGTGTGTCGTAATCCGTGTATTGTAATAAGAGGAACGTTGGCCTCTTTGCATTTTCTTGTGAGAAAATCATTCACAGTTGAGTTATAAATGTAATCGTTTATAAATATTGGCTTATCTGATGGCAAATCTTTAACCAATCCCGAGAATTGAGATACAACCATCCAGTCAATTTGGATTTTTCTAACCGAGGATTTATTTTTCGTTGGCTGAAATGACCCACTGTCCTTATAATCCCAAGTTTTATTGATGCTAAGGGTCTGATGCGCAAAATCAAAATCTTCTGGAGTAACAGCGATCGCCTCAGAAAATCGCATTCCAGTTTTAGCAATTAATAAAACAAGCCAGTCCATGGACGGCTTATCTTTAAGTTCAAGCGTTTGAAGAAGGGTGTGAAGTTCATACTGATTTAAATATTTAATCTTTTTTACACCAGGAGTTTTTCCTTTGATAATTATTTTTCTAGTCGGATCTTTATCAATAAACCCTTCCTCCACCGCATCAATTAAGGCAGATTTGATTTGATGGTGAAAATCCATTGTTGTTTGCCTTTCATGAGTTTTGGCATACTCATTTAAAAGCTTTTGGTATTCTGTTCGATCCAAATCGGAGACTTTGAGCTTAGGAGCGAGTTTTTTTACCCATGAGAGTGATAACTTGTACTTTTGCAACGTTACTTTTCTAACCGCTCCTTCTTTGTAAACTTTAATCCACTGTTCATAATATTCATAGAACAGCATTTTCTTTTTGTTGTTTTTCATTATTTTTATCCTTTCGTAATAAAATACTCACGCTGATGAAGGGTGATAAGGTTGTCAACATTTTCTAAAATTGATGAAATTTTATGTTGTTCATCAATCCTAGGTAATTCAATTACAGTATTTAAAACATCGTCCATCGATGGATGCTTAATAGATGCGCCCCTATAATAAGAATCAATTAAATCTTGTTTGCTTAACAATTGGTAATAGAGGTACTTATTATCTAATACATTAGTATCAATCGAAGTCGCTATTCTGTTATCGGTGGTTACGAATTTTCCGCTTGTATACTTGATATTTGCGTATCCTCCCCACGGAATAGATACAACTTCACCACTGCATATGAAAGAACCTGCTAGTTCTTCGGTAGTCACTCCTTCAAAGTTTCCTGTCGAGAGAAGTTTTACGCTTCCATCATATGTCGATATCTTATCAAACATATCTGCAGGCATATATGGATAATGAATAACATGTAACTGGTGCGATGATGACACACCGTTGAATTTTTTATCCCAGGCAGTTAACTCCCATAACTCACGCTGTTCCCAAGAAAAAATAAAAGTGCAGAAATTTGCTTTCCGCACTTAAATTATATTTTTATACTTACGCTGATGAAGGGTGATAAGGTTCTCGACTTTAGCTAAAAATGAACTGATCTTTTTCTGCTCATTCTTTTTAGGAACAATTAGATCAATGTTCATGAGAACTTCAGCATTTAATTTTGCTCTTCCGCCTCCAACTAATAATGATTCAATGTCAGCAGAATTAATTAAATATTTCAAAAACAACGTTTCGTTATTTGTATTACACTGTAATACATGAGCATGATTATTTACCCAAATGCGACCATTTACATATTGAACAGGGTAATTTTTAAGATCGTTTGCGCCATCTTCAGCAACTAAAACATACTCTCCTTCATGCGTAAAGCCTTTCACGTAATCTTGAATCCCGTTAGCCCCATAATAAGGTGTTGGGCCTTCAATTCTCAGGGAAGAAGCAACAGGAATTCTTAAATTATCAAATCGATTAGATATTTCATTAACCTTACGCTGTTCCCAAGAAAGAGATTAAATTTCAAATCCACCCTCTAAGACGAATTTTCTAATTAAATCATGTGTTTTCATAAATACTTTTCTTTGTGGTATTGCCTTTCCTTCTGAGACTTCGAAGTATGTCTTGGCAATGGCTAAGTCTGTGCTACCAACAAGTGCATCAAATCTTCCAAATTCATTGATGTTTGTTTCATCAACTATAAGCTTCATAAATGCTCTTAATTTAGACTCGTCCACACCTATAGCTTTAGAAAATCTATGGATTTGATCTTCTTTGGCTTTTTCGGCGTAGATGTTTATGTAATCTCTAAAAGTTTTACCACTTTCGACTATTAAATCGCCACTTTGAATGTCGTGAATTATGATGTTTGCGTACTTTTGCTCTTCCTGATTCAAAGAAGCAAACGCCTTTTGCAATTCGCTCAATGCGGATTCTACAAGGGCTTTGTCTTCATTCATTTGCAACTTCTTGATGTATTTAGTAAATTTTCCATTCAGGTAATCTGAATCAATCTTTCCTGTATCCAAAGTAGTTATAGAACTATCTAAATCATACGGAACATCACCAGGAGTGTGCCCTCCGCCTCCTCCAGGGAATAATTCTTTATAACGTTGCATCAATATGTCGAATACATTTTTATCGAATGATAATGTCACCATCGTTACTGTTCCATCATCATGCTTAAATGAGTAATCAAGCTTGTCCCAATGGAAGCATTGGATTTTCGCAGCTTCCAACAAGATACATATCTTCTTAAATTCTAGTGCAAATTTAGCCTTATCCTCATCTGATGAAGGGAGTTTTTCGTAATTGATAATTCCGTTGTTTTCGAATATGTCTTTTATGATTTCATATGCGTTATTTATATCGTTGAGATGTGACTCCAGCTTGTTCGCAAAAATGCCAAAAGGCTTATTACCCGAGTATAAGTTGAAAGCATCCTCAATAAATTTAGTCATCGTATATGGCCTTCTGTAGTATTTAATAACGCCAAAAGGCTTATCATTGCCAAATAATCTATTAGTTCTAGAGAAAGCTTGAACTATTCCTTCGAATCTCAAAACCTTATCTAAATACAACGTATTTATCCATTTCGAATCGAATCCAGTTAACATTTGATCTACTACAATCAGAATATTAATTGTTTTCTCTGGATGCTTGTCGATGTTTAGGTATGGCTTTTTATGAGCTAGCCTTAGTGAAACATCTTTTTTATAAGACTGCCATGTAGGTAGAGTAAAGGTTTGACCATATTGTTTATTGTAATCTTCGAGCATCTTTATCATGGCGACTTCTTTATCGTAAGAACCACCACTGTTATCAATGGAAGGGTCGAATAAACAAGCTAATTTTAAATCGGCCAAGTTTGCTCTTTTCTTTGCTTCTTCCCTTAGTAATTCGTAATATTCGCAAGCTTCTTTGATTGAAGATGTAGCAAATATTGCGTGGAATTTTCCGCCCTGACTTAGAACCAACCAATTATCAAGGATATTCTTTACGACAGCATCTTGGTGTGGCTTTTTGATTGTTCCATCCGCAAACTCCTGCCTTTCATATTGAGCATCACTTAAATAATCTTCGATGCCTTTTACGTATCTTCCACTTTCTTTGTGACCGGCCATAGCAACCTTGGAAGAATCTTGGAAGTGGTAATAAACGTTTTTCTTGTTTGGATCAGCAAGTACCTCACCTATATCTTTTGCTTTGGCTTGTTCTAATCCAACCGCATTTCTAATATCTGCATCGCTAAAAGTATTCACTTGGTAAGGATCAAACCCTAAAACGTTGTGATCTCTGATGCCATCTGCGATGGAATATCTATGCAATTCGTTTCCAAAAACATCTGATGTGGTTGTTAATTTTTTCTTATTCTCATCGTGAATAGGAGTGCCTGTAAAGCCAAAGAAAATCGCTCCCGGGAACGTTAATTTGATGGTTTCGAGCATTTCGCCAAAGGTAGATCGGTGGCATTCGTCGATGATAAATACTATTCTCTTTGAATTAATTATCTCTATATCTTTCTTGTTGAACCCTGCATCCTCTTGGATATTACTCATTTTTTGAATAGATGTGACAATGAGAGTTTGGCTTGAGTCAGGAGATTTTAACTTAGTTAAAAGAACCTGCGTGTTTTCAGTCGCCTGTACTGAATCGCTGTCATCTGCGAATGCTCTGTATTCGAGTAACGATTGAGTTCCTAATTCGATTCTGTCCATCAAGAAAACTACCTTATCAGCATCTTTTGAATTGGCGATTAATTGAGCAGATTTGAAGCTCGTCATCGTTTTTCCTGAGCCTGTTGTGTGCCAGATATAGCCACCGTAAATATCTTTGTCAGCCCATCTTGTTCTAGATACTTTATCGCTTATTGCGTTAGCTGCATAATATTGGTAGCTTCTCATGACTTTTAGGATTCCGTCGCTATCATCAGCAACCGTATAGAAACCAATCAATTGATGGGCCATAGGAATAGATAAGAGCGATGACGCAATCTTATCCCATGAATTTATAGGCTCATTATTGAAATCCGCCCAATGAAAATAAAAGTCTTTGTTGAATTTTCCTTCTGGACCAGGGTTTGCGAAATAAACAGTCTCATTTGGCTCCATGGCTACAAATATTTGGACCAACGCGAATAATCCTGTATAAACGCTTTCCTTAGCGTATTTTTCAATCTGGTTATATGCTTGCGAGACAGGAACACCACTTTTTTTCAATTCAACGTGAATTAAAGGCATACCGTTTATCAAAAGCATAAAGTCACCGCGTCGATCGTGTGCCAACGGATGGTGTTTTTTAAAGATAGGTTGTTCAGCAATTTGATATCTGCTTTGCCCTGCCGCTATCTCTTGTCTGTCGTATATTTTTAACGAAATTTCTTTACCGTAGTGCGATACATCTTCTGGGTTATCTCTTTTAATTGATATTGTTTTGCCATTAATAAATCCATTTAGTTTCAACGGTGTCTTAAGAGCGTTTATTTGCTCGATAATTTGCTCCATTTCAGTTTTGGTTAACGGATAATCTCCAAGCCTATCAATTTCTCTATTGTTTTCAAAAAGAATATTCGCCCAGTTGTCGAGCAATTCGTCCTCCGTTTTGTTCTTTAATATCTCTTTTTCCCAACCTTTATTGCAAAGAACGTCAATAAGGGCTTTTTCAAAATCTAATTCTGAACTAAAAGTCATAAAATCCTCCCTTAATTAGCAAAACATTTTTTGCAACAGCGCTTTTTTAATATTTTGAAGCTTTTCACACTCACGCTGATGAAGGGTGATATGGTTATCTAAATTTTCAAATAGAGCAGATATTTTTAATTGTTCTGTAACTTTATGAGGAAACCAAAAACTAATATCAGACATTGTATTATTCATTAATTTAGGATTACCTACATGTGAAACAAATTTATATGCTATTTTATTTAAAGCTTCTGCCATCATTTTATTTGCTTTACCATCTTCAGATAGCAATACACCACATACATTAGTGCAGTAAAATGGCCCTTTTCTAAATTTTACAGTACCAGCATTAGCTCCATCAGTGGTCCACGTAATAGCATCAGAAAACAAATAACTTTTATAATATCCCATCAGCCCATCATTAAGAGTTTGAGATGAATAAACTGGGTATTTATATTCATCGTCATTTGTTTCTTTAGTTAATGCTGTAGCAAGAACGTATCCTCTAGTAACTTTGTATATTTCACTAACCTTACGCTGTTCCCAAGCTTCAGTAAAACCTTTAAAGCGTATGGATGGAATAAGTTCACCATCTGTTGGAAACATTTTTTCAAGCAACCCTTTCTTTATTGATTGAAGCTTCTCATACTTACGCTGATGAAGGGCGATAAGGTTGTCTATATTATTTAAAAATCGTCCAATAAGGTCTTGTTCTTTGACATCAGGAACATTAATGTTTGCTTCGTTAATTACGTCTGTATTCAGCGAATCAAATGTCGATCCTGCAGAAAGCTTCTTCCAGTATCCTTCAGTATCCATTTTAACGAGAGATTGAAAAATGAATTCATTTCCTTTAATAGCTGCGACTCCTCTGCCAATAACTGCGTTATATGCAGTCTTTCCCATTGAGCCAGCTGGAGCACGAACGCTCATTATTAAATCTCCCGCTTCAGCTGTCTTGGTAACTTGTGTAGTCCATATTCTTGGTTCAACCCACCCATCTTTCAAATCAGCATTGCCTTGAATCAAAATATAGTCACTCGGCACATCTGAATATGTACTTCCATCGGGTGAGGTTCCCATAGTAATTTTTACTATCTTGCCAAGCTCACGCTGTTCCCAAGCTTCAGTAAAACCTTTAAAGCGAATCTCTGGTTTTAATGTTTTTTCATCCATATTATTCGCCTCCAAGTAATTTCTTAAGTTCATCAAGACCTTTTTTATCAAATTCATTAGCATCTAATTCATCTAATAAAACTGCTAGTGAAGATTCTGATGCTTTTATTTGAGTTTCTAAATCTAAGAATGTTGTTTTGTATTTGTTTGATAACTTAACGAGTTTTGAAATAAAATCGTTTAAAAGGATATTTGGTAATTTAAAAAGCGAATTGATTAATGGTTCAATCCATTTTTTCTTTAATAATTCAATAACCTCATCGTCAGAAAGAGTTTCAATTGCTTTTTTAGTCAAAACCTCAAGCTCGCTAGTTTTTTCTTTTACCGTCTTTTTGAGTGTCTTTTCCTCATCAATAAGCTTTGAAACTTCAATCATCTTCATTTCAAAACATTCTGGATCGTTGAATTTTTGACCTCTAAGGGCTTTTACATATTTGGCAACCTCAGCGTTTACAAACGAATCCTTCTCTTCGCTGAAAAGAGATGATTCGGACTCTTTGTCATCCTCACTTATTTCTTCCAATATTTCACTGTATCTAGACGTAATTGTTTCTTGTCTATTAACCAAGGAATCAAGAGCTGTTTTTTTATCTTTGAGCTTAGTTTCTTGAATTAAATCAAATGGAATAATGTGGCCAATCCATCCATCTTGGACTTCAATATCTTTTCCGTCCTTTTTCTTTGAAACCATATTAGGATCAACGATTTTTGTGCATTCAAATCCTTCTGTTTGGATAACTTCGAGATCGGTGGCAACAGTAGACCATTCATCGTCTAAAAGTTGGTATGCCTTATACGAATCGACCAAAGGAATATTTCCTACAAGTTTGAATATCTCAGATGAAATCACACTCTCTTCTCTAGAAACATTGACAGCGTTTATATCTGCGATCAATTCGGAATATAGATATTCATCAAAGGTGCCAAAAGTTGAATTATAGGATTCTATGAATTTTTTGACATCAGCATTCGTTAATACAGCTTCCTTGATGTTATCGACTTTGAAATCAGAATAACCCGAATTAATGCCTTTGAATAACTCAGCTTTTAATGAAGGAAATGCATCCCAATATTTGCACAGTTCATCAATTTCTGAGTTTGGAATACCACCATACATAGATGAGTAGATATCCCAGTTTTCAGGTTTTTCGCTCGAATCAACATATCTAGGAATATTAAGGTTATATTCATTGTTTCTAATCTCTTCTCTTGAGACTTTTCTAGAGTATTTTTCTATATCCCTGCGTTCAATGACAGTGTCGACAATCTTTTTAATATCGGAAGCTTGGAGCTTGTTGTTTTTTCCTACTTTAATGAACCCTTTTGAAGCATCAACAATTAAAACATCCGTATTATCTCTTTTTTGTTTAAGTACCATGATAATTGTTGGAATTCCTGTTCCAAAGAAGATATTTGCAGGAAGGCCAATGATTGATATGCTCCTTCTAAAGTAGACAAAGAAACTATTTAAAGACTAGTAAACCCCTAGGGGTTTGAAAATTTTAAAATAGGACTTGCTACTTGGAAGGAGCATTTCTTATGGGAAGGAAAAACA
>Ga0172377_10000520_pt1 | contig 36316 bp, 37 predicted proteins | sample Pumphouse3metaG_FD_119749 | JGI IMG/M metagenome (GOLD analysis project Ga0172377, IMG submission 119749) | Leachate microbial communities from a municipal landfill in Southern Ontario, Canada - Pumphouse #3 metaG | ecosystem: Engineered > Solid waste > Landfill > Unclassified | place: Canada... | reverse complement strand
TTGTTTTGATAAACTGGAATTCTATCCACAGGTATTTCAATATCTTTCACGTATTGCCAAGGAACTCGAATATGATTTGGTTATGGTGACTAATCAAGATGGACTTGGAACTGCGTCGTTTCCAGAAGATACATTTTGGCCTGTTCAGAATAAAATATTGAAAGCATTTGAGAACGAAGGGGTTATTTTCAAAGAGATCTTGATTGATCGTTCGTTTCCTAATGAGAATTTACCTACCAGAAAACCGGGTACTGCAATGTTGACGCATTATTCAAAAGGGAACTTTGATTTAGAAAACTCTTTTGTTATTGGCGACAGAAACACGGATATTCAACTAGCTGAAAACATGAAATGTAAATCCATTTTATTAAGTAACAGTTCACATCCTAATGCAACGTTGAATACAACAGATTGGGGGGAAATATATCGCTTTTTAAAAGCTGAACCACGTATTGGAAAAGTAGAACGCAAAACTTCAGAAACTGATATCTTTGTGAAGTTAAACCTTGATGGAACCGGCAAGTATGACATCTCAACTGGTCTTGGTTTTTTTGATCATATGCTTGAACAACTCTCCCGTCATGGAAATATTGACTTATCAATTGGTGTGAAAGGAGATCTACACATTGATGAGCATCACACTATTGAGGATACCGCAATAGCTTTAGGTGAAGCTTTTTATCTTGCTTTAGGAAAGAAAAAAGGCATTGAACGTTACGGATTTCTATTACCTATGGACGACTGTTTGGCTCAGGTAGCCATTGATTTTGGTGGTCGCCCTTGGCTGGTTTGGGATGTTGAGTTTCATCGAGAAAAAATCGGTGATTTACCAACTGAAATGATTTATCACTTTTTCAAATCTTTTGCTGATAATGCTCGTTGCAACCTCAATATTAAAGCTCAAGGCGATAACGAACACCACAAAATTGAATCAATTTTTAAAGCATTTGCAAGAGCTATTAAGATGGCTATTAAAAAGGGTGAAGACTCAGGAATACCAAGTACAAAAGGAGCACTATGATTGCAATAATTAAGTATAATGCAGGTAATATTAAATCGGTTGAAAATGCACTTTTGCGCCTTGGATACTCTTGCATAATAACTGATGATGCAGCAGAAATTCTTTCTGCTGAAAAAGTAATTTTCCCTGGTGTTGGTGAAGCAAGTACAGCGATGAACTATCTTAAAGATAGGGGTTTAGATACTTTAATTAAATCATTAACTCAGCCTGTTTTGGGTATCTGTTTGGGATTGCAACTTATGTGCAATTACTCGGATGAAGGAGATACTCAGTGTCTTGGCATTTTTGACACAACTGTGAAAAAATTTCCTCCAAAAGGTATCGTGCCTCACATGGGATGGAATAACTTATATAACACTAAAGGTGAACTATTTACTAATTTCGAAGTGACTGATACAGTTTATTTTGTTCACAGTTATTATTCTGAAATTTGTGCAAACACAATAGCCGAATGTAATTATATTTTGCCCTTTAGTGCTGCCATTCAGAACAATAATTTTTATGCAACCCAATTTCATCCAGAGAAATCTGCAAGTGTTGGTGAAATGATATTGAAAAATTTCTTACAAATTGAAAACCCTGACTTCTTAACAAAATAAAATATATTATGAGAATTATTCCAGCCATAGATATAATCAATGGTAAGTGCGTACGTCTAACCAAAGGAGATTATAATACGCAAAAGACATATGATGATAATCCGCTCAATGTTGCAAAAAACTTTGAGGATAATGGCATTAAATATCTTCATCTAGTAGATTTGGACGGCGCAAAATCTAAGCACATTGTCAATTACAAAATACTTAATGAAATTGCTACTAAAACCAATCTGGAAATAGATTTTGGGGGAGGTATCAAATCGGACGAAGATATTCAAATTGCATTCGATAATGGTGCAAGACAAATTACTGGAGGAAGTATTGCTTCTCAAAATTCTAAAATGTTCTTAAACTGGTTATCAATTTACTCAGCAGATAAAATCATCTTGGGAGCAGACAGTTTAAATCGTAAAATTGCAACACATGGATGGCAAAAACATTCTGAAACAGATGTAGTGAAATATATTGCTGATTATAAATCAAATGGTTTAAAATATACTATTTGTACTGATATTTCAATGGACGGTATGTTGCAAGGTCCATCTACTGATTTATACATAGAAATCCTATCAAAAACCAATATAAATCTTATCGCAAGTGGAGGAATTTCATCTTTGAATGACCTTGAAACTTTAGAGTTAATAGGCTGTGAAGGTGCTATAATCGGTAAAGCAATTTATGAAGGTTATATTAGTTTAAAAGATCTACAAAATTACATTCTAAATAATAATAGAAATGCTTAAAAAAAGAATAATTCCTTGTCTTGACATAAAAGATGGTCGTACTGTAAAAGGAGTAAATTTTGTTAATTTACAAGATGCAGGTGATGCAGTTGAACTTGCGGCTAAATATGTTCAAGACGGTGCAGATGAACTCGTGTTTCTTGACATTACAGCTACAATAGAAAAACGTAAAACACTCATTGATTTGGTAGAAAGAGTTGCAAAGGAAATAAACATTCCTTTTACTGTAGGTGGAGGTATTCGTTCATTGGAAGATGCAAAAGCAATAATAAAAGCTGGAGCAGATAAAGTTAGCATCAATTCTGAAGCAGTTAAGAATCCTCAATTGATAACTGATTTGGCTCATCAACTAGGTAGTCAATGCGTTGTGCTTGCTATTGACACAAAATTTGTCGATAACTGTTGGAAAGTTTATATCCATGGGGGGAACACACCCACTCCACTTCTTGCTATTGATTGGGCAAAGAAAGGTGAACAACTTGGAGCTGGAGAAATTCTACTAACATCTATGAACAATGATGGTATGAAACAAGGTTTCGCTATTGACATTTCAAAACAAATTGCCGAATCCGTTTCAATTCCTGTTATTGCATCAGGTGGCGCAGGAACAATGGAACACTTTGCAGAAGTATTTCAGAAAACAAAGGTAAGTGCAGCATTAGCCGCAGGAATCTTTCATTTTGGAGAAATCTCTATTCCAGAATTAAAAACATATTTACAAAAACAAAACATACAAATAAGATGAACATTGATTTTACAAAATCAGGAGGATTAGTTCCTGTTATTATTCAAGATGTACTTTCAGCTAAAGTATTAATGCTTGGTTATATGAATGAAGAGGCATTAGAAAAAACAAAAGAAGAAGGTAAAGTTACATTTTTTAGTCGTAGTAAAAACAGATTGTGGACAAAAGGAGAAACTTCCGGCAATTTCTTGTTAGTTAACGAAATACTCGTAGATTGTGATAATGATACGTTACTTATTAAAGTAACACCTATGGGACCTACTTGTCATACTGGTTCAACATCTTGTTTCAAAGATGAATCTGCCAAAGGGTTTTTATATAAACTTGAAAATGTTATTGAAAAAAGAATAGTTGATAATCCTGAGAATTCTTATACTAGCAGACTTTTTAAACGTGGAATAAATAAAGTAGCACAAAAAGTAGGAGAAGAAGCTGTTGAATTAGTAATCGAGGCTAAAGATAACAATCTTGATCTCTTTAAAAACGAAGCAGCAGATTTACTTTATCACTTACTTATTTTGCTTAAAACAAAAGATGTAAAACTTACAGATATTGAAGAAATACTGATTAGTAGATCAAAATAATTTTGTGTTCATATTTTACGGCAAATAATAAACACCTTTTTTTTATCTTCTAAAGTAGTTGCAAAAATATAGATATCTCCACCATCCTTTAAATTGGTTAATTTACGAATTTTTTCAACTGACATCGGAAAATTGCGAACAGTTATGTTCGCTTTTTTTATTCCTGACATTTGAGATTGAAGATGTTTTTTATTTGGAGATGTTATCTTTTCGATCTTGAAAGTTCTGCCAGGAAAATCATTAATCAACTCTTTAGACGTATATAAATGACTGTGATTGTGCAGTTTTTTAACATCATAAAACTTTGTTAACACCTTGAATCCACCTGCTTTTAAAATTGATGCATTTGGTTCATAAAGATAATTCTCGGGGTAAGTTATATTATCAATAATGCAACTATGTTCTTCTTCGGGATAAAATGAAAACTCTTCTACCTCACCATTTTTCTTTAAATTTATTGTATAATATACGCAATCAGTCTTTTCTTTTGACAATAAAAACAATAATTCTTTACATTCATTCTCTATTGAAACTACATGTACTTGTTTAACATTGCCAAGTGTTTTTAGTGCCAATGAGATATCTAACATAGGTGAATATTTGATAAGTACTTCATCCGATTTATCTAAAAGTAAATCCTTTATTTCGATTAGATCAGGACTGCAATCCTCTATTTGGAAAACTTTCCTCCCATCATTGTCACGTCTGGATGGATCAAGAAAAATAAGATTAGCTTTTTCAATTTCATTGATAACAATTTCTGCATCACTATTGATGATCGTATAATTTTCCAAATTCAATAGATTAAAATTATGGATCGCCAATTCAGAAAGTACAATATTCTTTTCAACATAAATTGATTCTGAAAAACATCGAGAAAGAAACATAAAATCAATACCCAATCCACCAGTTAAATCTATGAACAATTTTTTTCTTTTTTGGAAAAGAGATGCTTTATATTTAGCAGTTTCTTCAGATGAAGCCTGTTCAAGAGAAATATGAATTGGATATATAATTTCAGGATTATTGTAAAAGGTTGGTATCTTATTCTTAGAGATTTGTCTTCCTGCAATTTGCGCTAACACAAACTGTTTTTCAATTCCTTCAAATGTTGACGAATGTAATGCTAATAAACTAACATTATCGTTTTCATGATTAAGAATAAATTGTTTCTGCTCGAAAGATAATTGCATAGTAAACTGATATTAAACAAAACAACCTGACTTAATTAAATCAGGTTGTTTTTATCAACTAAAAATTTATTTTACGGTGTGAGTAATATTACATTACCCAACAATATTACTTCAGTTGTTATTTTAATTATTTGCAGATGGAGAAAATTCTTTCTCAGTTAAAACTGATACATAAGAACGATTATCTTTTCTTTTTCTAAAAACTACAACTCCATCTATCAATGCATGTAAAGTATGATCTTTACCCATACCTACATTTTCCCCGGGATGATGAACTGTTCCACGCTGACGAACTAAAATGTTTCCAGCTTTTGCAACTTCTCCGCCAAATATCTTAACGCCTAATCGTTTACTTTCCGATTCACGGCCGTTCTTTGAACTACCTACACCTTTTTTATGTGCCATTTTCTTTTTTCTTTAAATGATTAAGCTATTATTTCTTTCACTTTCACTTCAGAAAATTGCTGACGATGTCCATTCATTTTCTGATAACCCTTTCTTCTTTTCTTTTTGAAAACAAGAACTTTATCTCCTTTTACATGCGAAAGGATTTCTACAACCACTTTAGCTCCTTCAATCACAGGTGATCCAACTTTTACTTCACCGTCATTATCAACAAGCATTACTTTTTCAAATTCCACTACACTGCCTTGTTCAGCGTTCAATCTGTGGACAAATAATTTTTGGTCTTGCTCTACTTTAAATTGCTGACCTTGGATATCTACAATTACGTACATATTAAATAACTTTTACGTTATATGCCTGAGGCGAACCGTATTCTACGACTACTTATAAAGCCTATTAGCAAAATGAGGTGCAAAAATACGAATTTTCGTGTAAACTACCAAACATTTTGCTCATTTTTCTATTTCAAAATAAGCATTTCCAATATTATCAATAATATCAGAAGCTATAAAACTTCTAGGATTAATATTATATTTGGTTATAGATGCAGTTAATCCATGCAGATAAACTCCCATTCTTGCCGCTTCTAAAGCTGAATAACCTTGTGATATGAGACTGGTAATAATTCCTGTCAGAACATCACCACTACCAGCAGTTGCTAAAGCAGGTGTACCTGAGCTATTTACATATAAATTATTTCCATTCAAAATAATTGAGTAAGCCCCTTTGATGACAATAATTAATTTATATTCCTTTGCGAATTTCATACTTTTATCAATCTTATCAAAGTCGTCAGACCAATCTCCAATTAACCGTTCTAATTCTTTAGGATGAGGAGTTAATATTGAGTCAGCAGGAACTTCTTTCAACCAATCTGGATTATCCGATAAAATATTAATTCCATCAGCATCTACAACTAATGGTGTAACATTTGTTTGAAGAAATTCATAGAAAGCCATTTGCGTTTTTTCGTGTTGCCCTATTCCAACACCAATTCCTATTGCATCTGGTTTAATTTTAAAACTAATATTTGATATAAAATCTTCATTTTGGTCACCAATAGCCATTGCTTCAGGAAAAAAACTCTGAATAGCAGAAACACATTTCATTGGAGCATAAACTGTAACTAATCCACAACCAGTTCTCAATGCAGCTTTAGCCGCCAAGCAAACTGATCCACATTTACCTAAAGCGCCTCCAATAATTAAAGCATGACCTTGAGTCCCTTTATGTGCAAATTTCGAAAGATGTTTAAGTGAAGGGTAAATATCTTTTTTTGTAGTATAATACAAATTTGTTACAATTTCCTGAATTGCTTTTTTACTCAAACCTATGAATACAAAATTAACATTACCTGTAAAAATATAGTTTTCAGGTAAAAATAATGCTAACTTTGGAATCTGAAAAGTGACCGTTTCACTAGCTTTAACTGCAAAAGTAGTCTTCTTATCAAGAAACAAACCACTTGGAACATCCACACTCAGAACAGGTTTACCGGAATCATTCATGATTTGAATTAATTCATAAGTAATTCCATCAGGTTCCCTATTTAATCCTGTTCCGAAAATAGCATCTATCAATAAATCATAATCACGTAAAACCGGAAGTGTATTTTGTGTTGATAGTTTTTCAAAGGGAACATTATCTAGTACTAAACGATTTAAATTTTGAATACAGTCGTTGGCATATCTATCAGAATATTCAACAATAAATACTTTAACTCTATAACCAGCCGTATTTAAAAGTCTGGCTATAACCAAACCATCACCTCCATTATTTCCAACTCCAGCTATTATTGAAACTAAAATAGATTGATCCGGATATTTTTTTATAAACCATTCGTAAAAAGCAAATGCAGCCTTTTCCATCAGTTCAAGTGATGAAATACCTTCTTCGGAAATAGTTTTCCCGTCTATATTACGAATTTGTTCTGCGGATAATATTTTCATGATAAAGGCTATTTACAAAAATGTTTTTTCTATACCTCTAATTATTGCACAACAAATACTTGCAATCTTGTTGTGCGCAGGATGAGACTCGAACTCACACACCGTAACCGGCACTACCCCCTCAAAGTAGCGTGTATACCAATTTCACCACCTGCGCTTTAAAAAAAGTGCCCGGAACAGGACTCGAACCTGCACGTTGTAACCAACACTAGTCCCTGAAACTAGCGCGTCTACCAATTCCGCCATCCGGGCAACTTTATCTATTAATCAAAAAATGCGACCTCTGTCGCTTTCAGAATTCAGAGCGGAAGACGGGACTCGAACCCGCGACCCCGACCTTGGCAAGGTCGTGCTCTACCAACTGAGCTACTTCCGCGATATTTTCAAATTTGGGTTACAAAGTTACCCTGAAGTTTTGAGTTTTCAAAATGTTTTAATTAGAATTTCAAATATCCTACTAAAATATTCAGATAACATGAGTCTAAATCGTCAAAAGAATTTTTACGATCACTATCAATATCCAAAACAGCTACAACTTGATCTTCCACAAATATAGGAACAACAATTTCCGATTTTGATAAAGAGCTGCAAGCTATATGTCCGGGAAATTGATCAACATCAGGAACAACAATTGTCTTTTTCTCTTTCCAAGATGCTCCGCAAACTCCTTTTCCAAATGCAATATGAGTGCATGCAATTGAACCTTGAAAAGGACCTAATACCAATTTATTATCCATCACTCTATAAAAACCAACCCAAAAGAATCCAAAAACTTGCTTTAATGCTGCGGTCACATTTGCCATGTTTGCAATAATGTCACCATCACTATCAACAAGTGATTTTATTTGAGGAAGAATTTCCTCATACATTTCTTTTTTGGATATTGAATCAACTCTTATTTCCTCATTCATAGCTTATAAAAAAATCGCATTATCGATATTCGATAATGCGATTTACAAATATAGTACCTTATTATTTTGTTTGTTCTTTTGCTTCCTCAATCATCTTTGCGTTAGGAAGAATAAATACTTCAACACGACGATTCTGAGATTTTCCAGCAGAAGTTGAATTATCAGCAACTGGTTGTGTTGATCCAAAACCTTTTGAATACATTCTTGTTCCTGCAATACCTTTTGAAATCAAATAGTTATATACGGATTCAGCACGACGTTCAGAGAGAGGATTGTTAATTGCATCACTTCCAGAACTATCTGTATGTCCAAAAATTTCGACATTAGTTTCAGAATTGTTTTTAAGTGAAGTTGCAAAATCGTCCAATGCAGCTCTAGAAGCAGTATTTAATGTACTTGAATTTGTTGCGAACAAAATGCCTGAATCAAAAGTAACCTTAATAGCTTCACCCTCATTGACTTTTTCAACTTGAGCACCTTCAATTTTTTCCAGTTCAGCAGCTTGTTTATCCATTTTTTTGCCGATTATTGCTCCGGCAGCTCCACCAATTACTGTTCCAATACCAGCACCGATAGCAGCACCCCTACCTCCACCGGCAATTGCACCAACACCTGCGCCAATTGCAGCACCAGCACCAGCTCCGATTCCAGTCCCTTTAACAGTTCTGCTTGCGCCACAGCCTGATAATATAAGAGCTCCACTCAATAATAATACCGAGAATCCTGTAAAATGTTTCATAATTTATCTTTGTTTTTTAGTTTTGTTAAATTATACGTAAGTTACTCTAAAAGACCTTTTACTGAACCTTTAAACTTATTTTCAATTTTTTTATACAAAACTGAACCTATGACACCACCGGTTAATCCACCTATGAAAGCCCCTGTTCCATATCCAGCAACAGCACCTTTACTTCCACTATTGCATACACCTATTCCCATTCCAATTCCAGCACCTATGGCAACTCCAGTGAAACTGCATGTCACAACAAAAGCACTATTTAAAAAATCCGCAGCTATACCGTTAAAGTTTTTCATTTTTAAAAGTGTTTAAAAAGGCATCCTTTAGAAAAATATTATTCAAAGAGATTTAGAGAATCGCAATAACCAAGTTCACCTGCAACTATTGCCTCAATTTGTTCATCACTAAAATCTCTGATAGCATCTTTTTTAGCGTTCTTGATGACATAATTCAATAATTCTTCTTCGTTGATTTCAACTTCGCTATCATCATCATCTCCATCAAAATAACCTTCTACATCATAAAACTCATAAATGAGATCAACAATGTAATTTATTTCATCATCCGAAAATACATTTTGCATTTCTTTAGGTAAATTTGCCTGGATAAACTTTACAGAGTCATCTTCATCGTACTCTCTTACATTATCTTCTTTGCTCATAAGATTAATAATTTAAATTCTATTTAATTGCATTGTTTAATTGACATCAATTGAAAAAAACTTGCTTCTACTTTTTGTAAAACAATTTATCAATAAATATGTTCACATTTTTTTAAATAACGAACTACAAATTCAATCTATATCCCGAATAATACTTATCTTTTATAATTCTTTTTTGCGTTTTCTTTAGCCTTTTGTCTCATCACTTTTTCCTGTTCTTTCTGCATTTGTTCCATTCTTGACATAAAGCCAGATTTCTTTTTTACCTTACCTTTATTTGCTTCCAACTGAGCAAGAAGTTTTTCTTCATTCATAAATTCTCTTAACATAAATGTAAGAAGCATAGATATTAAAGTTGAAAGTAAATAATAGTAATTTAATCCAGCTGGATATGAATTTAGGAAGAAGAACATAAACAATGACATAAATACGGGCATAAATTTCATTCCAGCCATCTGTTGTTGACCAGTATCTGACATTTTCATGTTAACTACAGAGAAAATAGTATTTACTATTGTCATTAAAAGACAGAATAAACTAATATGATTACCCATAGTGTTCGTGATTAAAGGAATATTTCCTGTCCACGAAATTAAACTATCATATGTAGATAAATCGTCAGCCCACAAAAAACTTTGATGGCGAAGTTCTATAGCAGAAGGGAAAAACCAGAAAAGAGCTAATATTACAGGAAACTGCAAAACCATAGGTAAACAACCACTCATTGGACTTACTCCCACTTTTTTATATAATTCCATAGTTGCCTGCTGCCTTTTCATCATTGCATCCTGATCTTGTCCGGGATATTTTTCTTCTATCTCCTTGATTTGTGGACGCAGAACCCTCATTTTAGCAGTCGACCTGTACGATTTATATGTCATGGGAAATATGATTAACTTCACCATTAGAGTCAGAATCAAGATTATAAGTCCCATATTCCATCCCAATTCCAAAAAGAAATTAAATACAGGGATTACGAGCCATTTATTAACCCAGCTTACAAATTTATATCCTAGCTCAACTTGTTCCGATAATTGAAGATTTTCATCTTTATACTCTTTATCATAAGATTTCAAAGTTGTATAGTTAACAGGTCCGAAATAGTATTTAAAACCAGCATTAATTTCATTACTAGCAGGATTAACAGTGATAGGAATCATCAATTCTGACTTATAATCTTTAATATATTCTTTATCACTAAGTACTTTTGAAGAAACAATTGCATTATCAAAAGGTTTATCCCCAATTATTGTACTGACAAAATACTGATCTTTATAAGCGATCCATTTTACCGGTTCAGAATATTCATCGTCAGCATCTTTACCTTCGCTCATTTTCTTTACCTCGCCACCTTCATATTTATATAAAATACGAGCGTATCTTTCTTCAAACTTACGTCCTTTTTCTTGTTGACGAACTTTTTGATCCCAGTTGATTCTGAAATTAGTAAGACTTTCAGGATGTAAGCCATTGTTCATTCCAACCAAACGAATATCGAAATCCATCATATATTCATCATTAGCTAGTGTGTAAACAAAATCAAGATATTGGTTTGTGTTTCCCTGAAGACGCATAATCAATGTTTTACCATCCTCTTTGACAATAGGTGTAAAATATTGACTTTCAGTGTTTAGTCTTACACTATTTCGATTATAAAGTTCCAGGTTGAATCTGGCATCATCACCTTCAAATAATAGAAGGCTATCTCCCGTATATCGTGAAAAATCTTTTAACTGTGCCGAATGTATTTTACCCCCTTTTGTGTTAAATATCAAACGTATTTTATTGTTTTCGAGCGAAACAAATTGCTCATCTGCAGTTTTTGCAACAGCAAATATACTGTCATTTACACCAGCATTATAGAGTGAGTCGGAAACGACTGTTGAATCCGTTGAAATATTTCCAACTGGAGTACCCGCGCTAAAAAAAGAGACAACAAGATTATCAGAAAAATCTTTGGTTCCAATAGAATCTATCACTTTTTGTTGCTCAGAACCAGCAAAAGTACCTTCTGCTGTTAATTCTTTCTGTTGCAACAGGATTGAATCCTGAATTTGTTGAAGTGAGTCCTGAACCTTTTTGACAGCCAACTCTTCTTTACTTGGTCTCATTAATATTGAGAACCCAATCATCACTGCCAGCATCAAAAGCAGACCAATAACCGTATTTTTATCCATTTATTATAGTTTGTTATTAAACAACCTCTTTTTTTAATTATGACAAATCCGAAAAGTAAACTTAATTAATTGTCAATTAAAGAAGGCTTTTTCAAATTTTAAAGGCGCAAAGATACAAAAAAGTAATAGGTTTCCCCAATTTTTAAAACTAATGAAAGCGTATTCTTTAAACAAACATTCATTGTTTTTTAGGCATTAATTACATGAGAAGAAACATATTCAGCATTTGTAAACTGTTCAGTTGAATCATCTTCATATAAATTTATCAGTTTTGAGTTTTCACATTTCATGATTCTACCATGAAATGTTTGAACGATAGACATATTATGAGTTGACATTACAACTGCCGTTCCCTTCTTAGAAATTGTATGAAGTAATGTAACAATTTGACTCCCTGTTTCCGGATCTAAATTCCCGGTTGGTTCATCAGCCAGGATAAGTAGAGGAGAATTTAATAATGCCCTTGCAATAACTACACGTTGTTGTTCGCCACCGGATAATTCATGCGGCATTTTATATGTTTTGTGCTGCATTCCAACTTGCAAAAGCACTTCATTTATTCGATCTTTAATAACTGTTTTATTTTTCCAGCCTGTTGCTTTTAAAACAAATTCAAGATTCTTTTCAACAGATCTGTCCGTTAATAATTGAAAATCCTGAAAAACAATACCAATTTTTCGCCGAAGATAAGGAATTGACTTCCTTTTCATATTAGACAACTGATATTCAAATACTTGAGCATTACCAGAATCGATAGGAATTTCAACATACATACTTTTTAAAAGCGTACTTTTTCCAGAGCCTACTTTACCGATTATATACAAAAAATCACCTCTATTTACAGTAAGATTTATATCTTTTAGAATAATGTTTTCGTCACGATTCAGCTGAACGTTTAAATATTTTACTAAAGGTTCCTTAATCATATTATGAAATTTATTGTAAAGGGATATACCCAATATTCGCCGTTATTTGCTTTAATAGCAGCAATAATAATTAATATAAATACAATAATTGCTATTGCAATGAGTGCAGGAATACCAATCAGTACAACAACCAATATACCAGCAATCAAAGTATATATTAAATAGCTAATCATGAAATTCAATATATTTTTCCCATGTCTATCAACATTCATATACTTATCTTTATTTATCACCCACATAATAATTGGAGCAATAAAACCAAGACCAAGTATTAAAAAACCCAGAAATTGAGATAAATGCATAAGCATCAGATAAGAATTCTCATTCAGTCCCCACAAAGGATTTGAAGAAGATGATTCAGAGAAATTTCTTGTATCATCGTTGAGAATTTTTGTTTTTTCACGCTCATATTCATCGCGAGTAATACTGCCTTTTGAATAAAGGTCATCCAGTATTTTAAGATCTTCGTATTTCATAATTCAATTAGGATGGTTATTTATCAAATCATTGAATAAAAAAAGAAGTCAATCTTTGTCGTAATCCACTTACAAAGATATGTTTTTTTTCTTCTTTCTATACATCTTATAGACAATTAATGCAAAAAAAGTTGCCGTTAATGAACCAAGTATATCAGCAATAAAATCACCCAATTCAGCACTTCGTGTAGAGAACACATATTTCTGCAAAAGTTCAATAACACCACCATAAATCACAGGAATTACAAAACACCAAAAAGTCCATTTACCTTTTGAGATTTGTCCATTATTCAGAGTATAATAATCATAAAAACAAACGATTGACAAAGCAAAAAACATTCCAAAATGAGCAAATTTATCCCATGGTAATCCAACTGGTAATGTAGGCACATCACCTGGATTGAGTAAACAAGTACCAATAAAAATCAGCAAACCTATAAAAGCAGGTAATAAAATATGTCGAATTGCTCTTCCCATATAATTCTTTTTACGATTATTCCGATAAAAAAGGCCAACAAAGGTAATTAATATTTATTTTTCATCATTAATTTAAAAACATATAACAAAAACTGAACACCACTTTAATAAAAATGTTGTTACTTTGTTACATCTTAAAAAGACTAAGTACAATTATATATAAAGAACAATAATGAAAAAAATCTTTTCCTCAGCCCTATTAATATTTTCTGTTTTGGGTGTTTTTGCACAGCAATCACAGAGTCAAGAGCAAATCAATAAAAATCAACGTTATTTCAATATCAATAAGAGTTTAGATATATTCACTTCGGTTATCCGCGAATTGGATATGTTTTATGTAGATAGTGTAAAAGTAGATAGTCTTGTAGAAAACACCATTCGCCGAACACTAAATGGAATAGACCCATACACAGAGTTTTACAGCGAAGATGATATGGACGATTTCAATTTGATGACGAAAGGAGAATATGCTGGAATTGGAGCAATCATATCACAAAGTGAGGGAAGTGTGATTATCAATGAGCCCTATGAAGGATTACCAGCTGATAAGGCAGGACTGAAAGCAGGCGACCGAATTCTGGAGATTGATGGCAAAGACGTAACAAAACTCACTACCAGTGACGTTAGTGATAAATTAAAAGGTACCCCCGGCACAACAATTCAGATAAAGATTCAAAGACCTGGAGAAAAGAAACCTAAAAAATTAACGATTGTACGGGAAAACATAGTAATTCCGGCCGTAACATATTCAAATATAGTAAACAACAATACTGGTTATATTCACTTTGCAAGTTTCACACAGAACAGTTCAAGTGATTTCAAAAAATCATTCGAAGAACTGAAGAATAAAGGAGCTGAATCATTAATTATTGATTTAAGAGGAAACGGAGGAGGTATCTTGGAAGAAGCAGTTAGTATTGTGAATATGTTTGTTCCTAAAGGTCAGGAAATTGTATCTACACGCGGAAAAGTCAAACAATGGGACCGAGTTTATAGCACACAGAACCAACCAGTTGACGAATTAATTCCTTTGGTTGTACTTACTGATACTGGCTCTGCTTCAGCCTCAGAGATAGTTGCCGGTGCACTTCAAGACTTAGATAGAGCCGTAATTATTGGAAATCGTACATTTGGAAAAGGATTAGTTCAGACAACCCGCCAGTTACCATATGATGGAACATTGAAAGTAACTACAGCCAAATATTATATTCCAAGTGGAAGATTAATCCAAGTATTGGATTATTCTCACCGCAATCCTGATGGTACAGTAGCGCGAGTTCCTGATAGTCTGACCAACATATTTTACACTAAAAACGGACGTGAAGTACGAGATGGAGGAGGAATAACACCCGATATTCAGATAACAGATGAAAAGATTGGAACAATAGCCTATTATTTGGTTGGCAATAACATAATTTTCGACTATGTTACAGAGTGGGTTCAATCAAATCCAACCATTGCTCCACCCGACCAATTTGAATTCCCTGATGCAGATTACGAATCGTTTAAGGAATTTGTGAAGTCTAAAGATTTCAAATACGACCAGATGAGTGTCAACGCATTAAAGTCGCTCAAGAGTGTTATGGAATTTGAAGGATATATGGAATCATCATCCGAAGAATACAAGGCGTTGGAGACAAAGCTCGTACCAAATCTTGATAGAGATTTAGAGACCTTTAAAAAAGATATAGTCGGCTTGTTAAACAATGAAATAGTCAAGCGATACTATTACAGTAAAGGCATGTTGATTAATGAATTACAAAACGATGAAGTATTTGCTAAAGCATTAGAAGTTCTAAAAGATAAAGTACTGTATAACAGCATGCTTCAGCCAAAAAAGACAAATTAGTTATATTTTCTTTTTTTGCTATGGAAACAACAGAATTTATCATTCGTATGCTCGTTGCCACTGGTGTGGGAGCAGCGGTAGGGCTGGAAAGACAGATAAACAATAAAAGTGCAGGACTAAGAACAAACACCTTGGTAGCCTTAGGATCATGTGTGTTTGTAATAATTAGCGTAATGCTCATCCCGGAAGGTGGTGACCCCACCCGAATTATCGGTCAGGTTGTGACTGGTATAGGTTTTTTAGGAGCTGGCGTTATTCTTCATAGAGGAGCCAATGTACAAGGATTAACAACTGCGGCAACTATCTGGTGCAGTGCAGGTTTAGGTTGCTTAGCCGGTTTGGAAAATTTTTTAGAAGCTGCTATTGCAGCTATTTTCATTATTATAATCAATTTCGCTTTCAAAAAAGGAGACAAGTGGTTTGATGAAGAGCAAAAGAAGTTGAAAAAGAATAATGACAAGAGCAATCAATGAATATTGCTATCTAATACCATTACACCGGTACATGAAGTCTGACCTTCACAATATTCAGCGAGTGATTTGTTATCTATCACCACTTTTTCTTTGAGACTTGAAGCATGAATAATAGTAAGATTACCCTTTTTACGAAAAGCAAAACCCATATGTGTAACGTCCAATCCATCTATTGAAGTAGTGAAAGCAATTACAGCCATGTGAGGAATCACATCATTTTTTTTAGCAATTTTCTGTTTAGGCAAATACCAAAATCCTCCACGTTTGTTTATTTCACTCTCTATCAACTTGATTTTATGCAACATAACGTCATCATCTTTTAATTGAACGTACAATTTACGGTGCGAAGACATAAAATTGATGGTTTTCGATTCTTTTAAACCACCCAACCATTCACTCATGTTTTTTACCAGTCCCTTTTGTTCATTGTCGGCTACCCAATCAGAAGTATAATGCAAGCGAGAAGAATAATCCGTTAATATTCCGTTGCGATAACGGATCCGCTTTAATTGATTTGTGAAGTTCTCAAAAGTGGGTTCCTCACCCGCTTTAATAGTACAAACCAAAGCCAATACCGATTCAACAAAAGTAGTACAATCAAACTCCCTCAAATTTACAACCAATTTTTCATCTTTTAAAACCTCCAGTGTGTGAGCCACATAAGGCGTATCCAAAAAGAAAATTGCCGTTTTATCAAGTAATGTCTCAGTAGAAGAATTCATGAATGGTTCAATATACAATTTGTATTTTTCAAAGATCAGAGAATCCTGTTTCTCGTAAATCACTTCATCTTTTGCAAAAAGCATGTTAGAAGAGAGAGCGAGTATGAATAGAGCTGTTATTAAAGGTTTCATATACTTTAACATCCGTTTTTCTTTATTGTAAATATACTCAGATACAGTTTGATATGTAACAATTCATTATTAAGAGATACATTTACAGTAATTTAGCATTTCAAGAATTCAATAACAATCACATTTTTGGTTTCATCAGTAATTTTGAACCGCTCGTCAGAACGATTGCCTACAACCCAAAGAATATTATTGCCCGAAAAAAGCACCCACACTTTTTCCTTATCACATAAAGAAAACTTTCGATCAGTGAAATAATCGCTCAATTTCTTTTTGCCCTTCATCCCAAACGGGATAAACCAATCGCCGTTTTGCCATTTGCGCAATGTAAACGGGAAAGATAACTTGTCGGCATCAGCGAACAAAATATTTTGATCTTTTGTAAACGACACCTCCTCACGTTTTCTCTTTCCAATTTTTAAATGAATGGGATCAGTAATTTCCAAATCATCAACACTGATGAAATACGATTCTGTTTTGTTTCCTTCAGGAATCTGTTCCAGCACAAAATGGACTCTGTCTTTCAGTAACCGATAATTATCGCTATAAAAGATTTTCCCGGGAGTTGCATCCAAATTATCAACAACATCCTCTATAACAGAAGCATTGAAGCCATAAGGAGAAAGTATTTCATGAAGGACCGAAGAAGGGGACAATGAATTTTTAAGCGAAGGAATATGAATAAGATTATCAGAAAACACTTCCGATTTTACTTTTTCTATATATGCAGAATAGATCTTCTCAGCTTCACTCAAATGTTCGGCAGTACGCTGTATAGAATCTGATACTGAAGGATTTAACTTCTCCAATTGAGGTATGATGTTCAACCGTATAAAATTACGTTTATAGTTATCTTCTAAATTAGTACTATCCACAACAAAAGGAATTTCACGTTCGTTCAGATAAGCAATTATTTCATCGCGACTAACGCATAACAACGGACGAATAATCTTTCCATTTTTGGGTGAGATACCCGTCATGCCCTTTATTCCTGTACCCCTAACTAAGTTAAGTAACACTGTTTCAACAGAATCATCTCTATGGTGAGCAAGCGTAATAGCATCTGCTCCAAAGTTTTTCAGTTCAATTTCAAACCATGCAAAACGTAACTCACGAGCAGCCATTTCAATGGATATTTTTTTATCTTCAGCATATTGAGAGGTGTCAAAATCAATTGAATGGAAAGGGATATCAACATCTTTGCACCAATTCTTCACAAATGTTGCATCTCGATTTGATTCTTCACTGCGAAGATGAAAATTGCAGTGAGCTGCAATGCATTGATATCCCAATAATGTAAGAATATCGAGCAATGCCATTGAATCGGCACCGCCACTAAGTCCCACAATAACTTTAGCTTGCGGAGTTAGCAGGTCGTATTTTTTAATAAATTCAGAAACCTTTTTGAGCATTGTTAATTTTTGCATTGTTTCACAAAAGTAACTATTTTAATAAGGAAAAGGATGGTAATTATTGAATCTTTCAGTTAAAAACATTCATTAATCGCAATAAAAAATGTAATTTTGCAAGAAATAGTATTGTATAGGAAAAGTTTCATTAATATGAAAGATAAAATCACAGCATTGCTGGCAGAAATTGATAGCTTAACAGCTTCTTTACAAGATGAAGTAGAAGCGTTGCGCATTAAATACTTAAGTAAGAAAGGTGTTATTCCCACACTGATGGACGATTTTAGGAATGTTCCCGCAGATCAGAAACGTGAAATGGGAATGTTGATTAATCAACTAAAACAAAAAGCACAAGATAAGATACAGATACTGAAGGAACAGTTTGAAAATAACACTTCAAGTATTTCAGACATAGACCTTTCGCGTACGGCATACCCAATTAAATTAGGTACTCGTCATCCAATTTCATTGGTTAAAGAAGAAATTTGTGATATCTTCAAACGACTTGGATTTTCAATTGCTGAAGGTCCTGAAGTTGAAGATGACTGGCACGTGTTCTCTTCGTTGAACTTTGCTGAAGACCATCCTGCTCGTGATATGCAGGATACGTTTTTCATCCAAAGTAACCCGGATATAGTGTTGCGCACACACACATCATCCGTTCAAACTCGTGTAATGGAAAACACTCAGCCACCCATTCGAATTATTTGCCCGGGTCGCGTTTATAGAAATGAGGCTATTTCTTATCGGGCTCACTGTTTCTTCCATCAGGTAGAAGCTCTTTACGTAGATATAAATGTTTCTTTCGCTGATCTAAAACAGGCACTTTTGTTTTTTGCAAAAGAAATGTTTGGAGAAAACACCAAAATACGCTTGCGACCTTCGTACTTCCCTTTTACAGAACCTAGTGCCGAAATGGATATTTCATGTAATATTTGCGGAGGTAAAGGTTGCCCTTTCTGCAAACATACCGGATGGGTAGAGATTTTGGGTTGTGGAATGGTTGATCCTAACGTGCTGGAAAACTGCGGAATAGATAGTACAATTTATTCAGGTTATGCTCTGGGAATGGGTATTGAACGTATTACCAACTTAAAATATCAAGTAAAGGATTTACGCATGTTCTCTGAAAATGATGTGCGATTCCTCGAAGAATTCAAATCTGCATATTAACAAATGACTGTACATTATGAAAAGAATATTTACTTTAATAATCAGCACTTTGCTAATAACTGGCTTACTTAAAGCTCAGGAAACTATTCAGATAAACGCGGTAAAAGCTAACAATTTCGGTGTGACTTATACATTACCGAAAACTTCCGTTGTATTTACTTTCACAATCAAGAAGACAATTAAGAACAGAGGTGAGTTTTACCCGTATGCTAAACAATATCTAGGAATAGAAAACCCTGTTACTGAGAATGAAGTAATTTATACTTTAGAAAATGTAGAAGCTTATAACAAAGGGATTCCCGATAAATCAAATTCATATCTTGTTGAATTCAAATCCAATTCACTTGAGCCATATGTTTATCTTACAAAAGACAATTTAATTTGTGCAATAAATGCAGCTCCCGAACTAGAACTTATACCTCTTAAAAAAGCTGCATCTAAAAGTGAAGCACCTGTTGACGCAAGCCGTTTTTTCTCGCAAGAGGTATTGATAGCGGGCTCTACAGGAAAACAAGCTGAATTGGTATCGCGACAAATTTTGGATCTACGAAGAAGTCGCACCGACATCCTGACTGGAGAAGCTGACAATATGCCTCCCGATGGTGAAGCTTATAAAGTGGTGATGGATCAGATTAATCTTCAGGAAAAAGCTCTTTCAGAAATGTTTTCTGGCAGTACTCAAACCGAAATATTCACTGATGAGATAACAATTGTTCCTGATGAAAAAAATATCGACAGAGCTGTTATTGCTCGTTTTTCTGAAAAACTGGGATTACTGGATAGTGACGATCTAGCGGGTGAACCGGTTTATTTGACGCTTACAAATAAAACTCCACCCACACCTATTGTTCTTACAGAGAAAGAACAGAAAAAAATGGATGAAAAGTTTGCAACTGGATTGATTTATAATATTCCCGGCAAAGCTAAACTCCTGATGGAATACAAACAACAACCAATTCTAAATAAGGAGTTTGACATTGTCCAGTTTGGAACAAAAGATGTTTTGGTGAAGAAGATGTTCGATAACCTGAAACTGCCTATTAAAATAATTTTCTATCCTGAATTGGGTGCTATTAAACAAATCATACAATAATGAAGAATAAAAGCATTTTAGGAGTATTACTTATTATTTCTACTTTACTGTGGTTTACGGCGTGTGATAATGAAAATAATCAATCTTCTACTTCTGTCGAATTTGATACAATCACAGTTCAGGAAAATATTCCATTATTTAACGTGGTTGATTCTACTATGCCTTTTGCTGATTTCAAAATCAACTTTGTTTGTCCATCCAAATTCGGAAACGACTATAATCTGGTAAAATTACAACAGATTTTTGTGAAAGAATTTTTTAGTGATTCAATAGATAGTTCATTGTCTGTTTTGGATGCAGTAAATCAATATCAGGCTAATTATACAAAGGAATATCAATCGCTTTCAGAATATTTTGATTCAGACAAACAAAAAATGGATGGTGAAATTCCAATGTGGTATTGGTATAGTCTCAACCTTGAGAATAGAATAAATTTTGAGAACGATACCCTTTTGAGTTTTGCTGTCGAATATAGCGATTACACGGGAGGAGCTCACGGCTCATTTAATGTGAAGCACGTCAATATCGACCTGTCAACTATTAAGATAATTAAAGAACAAGATATATTTATCGCTGATTATAAAACAGTTCTTACAGAAAAGATATTGAACAGATTGATGGAAAGCTTTAATATTTCAACGGCTGATTCTCTTGATACTGCAGGATTTATTTTCCCTGAAGGGATTGTTCCTAATAATAACTTTTGGCTTGACGCCGACAGCATACACTATTCTTATAACCAATACGAAATTGCTCCATATTATATGGGAGTGACAGAAGTAGCTATTCCTTATTCTGATTTGAAGGATATTTTGTTGCCCGAAGGGTTTTTGAAAAGGTTTATCAAGAACAAAGAATTGTGATTAAAAGAACTAAGTATAGTGATTTAGTATATAATTCACTATACTTTAACTCTATCTTGATACATCAAAGCATCATTTTCCTTTGAATTCGAGATATAAAGTTATGTCAACCTTTCTGCCAACCATACCAGATTTTGCATTATAAGAAACATTATAGTCCAGACGATTAATAGTGTTTTCGGCTACAAATCCTACTGTATTTATACCATTTTCATCTTTAACCAATCCTCCATAAGTTACCATGAAAGTAGTCGGTTTGATACATCTTTAATAGTTAGCACTACGCAAGTGATTGTCACGTGCCTCCACTCCTGTATTTATACTGGGTGTTTCAACCGTAAAAGTAACTTTAGCAGTCGTAGGATCTGCAGGATTCCCTGTCAATGTACCATCAAACTTATCAAATTTCCCTTTCACAAAAGAGATTGCAAGATGCTTCACTTTGAAGTTTACAGATGAGTGATAAGGGTCTGTCTTATAGGTTGATTGGGCTGATAAACTGAGACTAAATCCAGCTATTAATAACAGTAATACAATATTTCTCTTCATATCTATTTAATTTATAATTATTGCAACAACATAAACAAAACAAATTAAACAACGTTCATTTATGTCGAGAAAACAAGATGCATTATGGGGTATTCAGAAAAAACCATTACTTTTGCTACAACAAAATAAAATATCTGTTGTTAATAAGATTAGAATCAATCAGAGTATGCAAAATACTCAATATATAGGTTATGCAAGAACAAGAACAAAAACAGGATGAAATCCTACACCAAATAGCTAATAGCGATTATAAATATGGTTTTACTACTGATGTAAATACTGAAGTAATTGAAAAGGGACTTAATGAAGATGTGATACGTTTGATTTCAACAAAGAAAAACGAACCGGATTGGCTTCTTGAATTTCGCTTAAAGTCGTACAGACACTGGCTCACAATGAAAATGCCACAATGGGCTCATCTAAAAATACCCGCCATCAATTATCAAGATATAATTTATTATGCTGACCCAACTAAAAAGAAGAATCTAGAAAGTCTCGATGAAGTAGATCCTGAATTATTGAAAACTTTCGATCGACTAGGAATTCCTCTTGAGGAACAAAAACAGTTAACGGGTGTTGCTGTGGATGCGGTTATGGACAGTGTTTCTGTTAAAACGACTTTCAAGGAAGTGCTTGCCGAAAAAGGTATTATTTTCAGCTCTTTTAGTGAGGCTGTTCAACATCATCCCGATTTGGTAAAGAAGTACCTTGGGAGCGTTGTTCCATATAAAGACAACTTTTTTGCGACTCTGAATTCTGCTGTTTTTAGTGATGGCTCGTTCGTTTATATTCCAAAAGGTGTAAGATGCCCCATGGAACTATCGACCTATTTCCGCATAAACGCTGCAAATACAGGACAATTTGAGCGTACATTAATTGTTGCAGACGATGATTCATATGTCAGCTATCTTGAAGGTTGTACAGCACCAATGCGAGACGAAAATCAGCTGCACGCGGCAATTGTGGAAATCGTTGCTCTCGACAATGCTGAAGTAAAATACTCTACTGTTCAAAACTGGTATCCTGGAGATGCAAAAGGAAAAGGGGGCATTTTTAACTTTGTGACTAAACGAGGCATATGCAAAGGAGATAACTCAAAGATATCTTGGACACAGGTTGAAACAGGTTCAGCCATTACTTGGAAATATCCATCGTGTATTTTAGCGGGTGATAATTCTGTTGGCGAATTTTATTCGGTTGCTGTAACAAATAATTTCCAACAAGCAGATACCGGAACAAAGATGATTCATCTGGGTAAGAACACAAAAAGTACCATTGTATCAAAAGGTATTTCTAGTGGAAGCAGCCAAAACAGTTATCGCGGTTTAGTGAAAATATCCAAACGTGCAGAAAATGCCCGTAACCATTCTCAATGCGATAGTTTGTTATTAACAGATCATTGCGGTTCACATACATTCCCATACACTGATATTCAGAACAATACAGCAATATTGGAGCATGAAGCAACTACTTCAAAAATCAGTGAAGACCAGATCTTTTATTGTAATCAAAGAGGATTAGATGTAGAACAAGCTGTTGGATTAATTGTGAACGGTTATGTTAAAGAAGTTGTAAATAAACTTCCTATGGAATTTGCAGTTGAAGCACAAAAACTATTACAAATCAGTTTGGAAGGCAGCGTTGGATAATTATTTGATTGCATAACAAATAGTATTAAGGAATAATACTTTAATAGTTGTATGTTTTTTGTTAAACATTTTTTCAATTTAAATGTTTAAAGAATAAACAATATCTAATATGAAAAAGATTATTCAATTTAACTACCACGAGTTATGGCCAAATGAATATGTAGAAATGTTCAAACACATAATCGCTGTCGCTGAAAAGCATAACCCGGAAGTATTGCATCTCACAAAATCAGTTGAAAAGGTAAAACGACATGTCGCCGATGTGAATAAATTAAAAATGGTTGATGACGGCTTTACTAAAAAATTCGTTGATCTGGATAACAGACGCGACAATTTGACGATGTCACTTTTCAAAATGGCAACCTTGTGGACAAAAACAAACTTGCCCGAGATGGTAAAGAACGGACAAATAATTCTTGATTGGCTAAACAGTCATAAATTCGAAAATATGGCTTCGGCAGCATTTAATGAACAAACTAAAAGAACAGAAGAACTGCTTGATGACGCAATATCTTCGAAAAATATATCTGAATCAATTACAGCTCTAAGTCTTGACGCATTAGTAAATGAGTTGAAATCAGTAAACACATATTTTGATTATCATTATAAAAAATTCCTCACTACTGGACAAAAAACAGAAGAGGGTTTAAACTATAGGGAAATACGCTTTAAAGCTGATATGGACTTACGAGGATTATTCGGCTATATAGAGATGTATCAGAATAATTATTATTTTAGCAAATTGGATTATGAACCACTGGTTAATGAGCTGAATGAGCTATTATTAGTTTATAAAACTAAGTTAGATGAAAGAGCAAAAATAGTTAATCGTGCATATGATTTAAATCCAAATGAAGTATATCAAACCGAATAATTATTAAAATGACTATTATTGAAATATAGTATCCATTATCTCATCACATATCAAATCTATTCCAAGTAACCAGATAAAATTATAGAAAAGGTCAAAAGTGTTTAACGGCAAGTTCATTTCAGAAGTGTCGATAATGAGAAATTAATCTTCACAAATTTCTTTGATAAACAAGTCTTCTGCCTGATGAACCCAGTCATGAAAGTGTGTATCTGGTTGATAATGAGGAATAAAATTAATCAATTTACTCAACTCAAAATCATTACTACTAATACCAGCACCAGACAATCCTGCGTCATAAGCATTAAATTCCTGTTCAACATGCACGGGAATCATCAAAATAGGTTTTTGATAATATAATGCTTCACATAACGATTCAAAACCAGATGTTGTTGAATATGCCATACTACAAGCCATACTTTTCAAAAACAATGTATCGTTTAATCTGTATAAAATCAGATTATCGTCAATCACAGTTATATCATCCGCATCTTTTTTATCCCAGAAAAAGCGAAGTTGGATATCCGGATGTTTCTTATGCCAATCTAATACCTCATCATAATAACCTGTATTTAGCATGTAACCGTGGATATAATTACCTCTAACTGATTCAACATCAAAGACTTCCCTTCGCAAAAGTGGAGGAACTACAACAATACGCTTTTCTTTACTTCCGGGCATATCCCGAAACGACAAAGCAAGCAATTTTGTAGCACGTTGACTAGTTGCTTTTGAAAGCATCCTTAAGAAATAATATTTAACATCTTGTTCTGTTGTAGTTTTATAGTTTGGATTCAACAAAACATATTGATGCCCTATACATATGAACTTTATTCCCAGTTTATTATCAAATTTATAATATGCAAACGCCATTCCGGTTATCAACTCATAAAAATTGATTACCGCATCTGGTTTGTATTCAATGATTTTATCCTTTACAAATCTGATGCTTTTCTTAAAATACATTGGATGAACAGCATTATCCAATACAGCAGCAAATACGTTTGGACGTTTATTCTTATATAATGTAGTAAAATTTGGGCTGTTATAATCATAAACGGGTGTGCCTATCTTATCCAAAAAGAATTTTGGAATCTCTCTCGAATCACTTTTCCCAACTAACGTAGCTAGGACTTCATGACCATTCTTTCTTAACAAATAGGCTAGTGAAAGCGCTTGAGTAAAGTGCCCTCTTCCTTCTCCTTGTACAGTAAATAAAAACCTCACAGATATTATAAATTTGAATTTATTACAAAAGTACTAATTATTTGTATCAAATTTGACACAAATAATGCCAATAAAATCAAATATTACAGAATAGACTATCTGTTAAACTCAAGTGCCATTCCATAATTCTTATCTGACACCGTTTTGCCATTATAGACTAACTTGCCATTTACAAAAGTGGCAGCTATAGAATGAGAGAAAGTTTCTCCTTCGAAAGGCGACCAACCACATTTATAAAGAATCTTATCTTTAGAAACCGTATAAGCTTTTTTAGGATCTATCAATACTAAATCAGCAAAATACCCTTCACGTATATAACCTCTATCTTTTACTTTAAATAGTTTTGCTGTAGCATGACACATTTTCTCCACAACAAATTCCTCTGTAAATAAACCTTGTTTACTCAACTCAAGCATAATCTGAAGCGAGTGTTGAACAAGTGGTCCACCTGACGCGGCTTTCAAACAGCCTCCTTCTTTTTCACTCAATAAATGAGGGGCATGATCTGTTGCAACCATATCCAACTTACCATTTATTAAAGCAGCACGCAATGCATCCCTATCCGATTTTGTCTTAATCGCCGGATTCCATTTTATAAGTGCCCCCAGTCGATTATAATCCTCATCAGTAAACCAGAGATGATGAACACACACTTCTGTGGTTATTTTTTTATCTTCAATTGGAGAACTACTGAATAAACTCATTTCTTGTGCAGTAGAAAGATGAAGCACATGCAATCTTGACCCATATTTATCGGCAAGTTCCACTGCCTGTGCCGACGATGTATAACAAGCTTCCGCAGAACGAATAAGGGGGTGATATTTGACTGGTATTTCTTCACCAAACCTAAGTTTATACTCTTCGATGTTTTTTTGAATAATCTCTTCTTTTTCGCAATGCGTCGCTATTAAAGAATCCACTTCTGCAAATATTTGTTGAAGAGATTTCGTATTATCAACCAACATATTACCTGTTGAAGCACCCATAAATATCTTTACACCACAAACTTTTTTGGAATCTATCTTTTTGAGTTCCGCAAGATTATCATTCGTTCCACCCATAAAAAAAGAATAGTTAGCAGCTGAACGACTTGCAGCATTTTCAAATTTCTGCTCCAGAGCATCAATAGTAATTGTTTGCGGTTTAGTATTGGGCATATCCATATATGAAGTGACACCTCCGGCAACAGCGGCCTTACTTTCACTTACAAGATCCCCTTTATATGTCAATCCCGGATCACGAAAATGAACTTGATCATCTATCACACCAGGAATCAGATATAATCCCTGTGAATCAAATACTTCTGAATTATTAACGATTTGATCAGGAACATCATCTATGTATATTTGTGAAATCCTTTCATGTTCAATTAGAACAGAACCAACATACCTTTTTCCATCGTTGATGATTGTTGCTTTGTATAACAGAATCATGTCATTAATCTTGTTTTGGTTTAATTTTACCAAATATCTTTCTCCATCTCAAGTTTATCACACCAAAAAATGCTTCTCCAAAAATACTTGTATTCATTTTTGAGACACCCAATCTGCGATTAACAAAAATAACTGACACCTCTTTAATCTTAAAACCTAATACAAACGCGCTATATTTCATTTCAATTTGAAAAGCATACCCTTTGAATTTGATATTGTCCAAATCAATAGTTTCCAGTACTTTTCGTTTGTAACAAACAAACCCGGCTGTTGTGTCGTGAACCTTCAATCTGGTAATCATCTTAACATATTTCGATGCAAAATAAGACATAAGAACCCGTCCCATCGGCCAGTTCACAACATTCACACCAGTAGAATAACGCGAGCCTATTGCAACATCGTATCCGTCAAGAGCGCATGCATCGTATAATCGAGGTAAATCGTAGGGATCATGGGAAAAATCAGCATCCATCTCAAATATATATTCATAATTTCTACTCAAAGCCCATTTAAAACCATGAATATAAGCTGTACCCAATCCTTGCTTCCCTTTACGTTCTTCTATATAAAGCCTTTTTGGAAACTCGTTCATCAAACGATAAACGATCGAAGCAGTCCCATCGGGAGAACCGTCATCAATAACCAATATATCAAAATTCTTATCCAATCCGAATACAGCCCGGATAATATTTTCAATATTTTCTTTCTCGTTATATGTTGGTATAATTACTAAGCTGTCTGGCATAAATTCTAAATGTTTCTTCAAAAGTAGTATTTTAAAATAATATTTGAAGTCGAAATATCGAAAATGTTAGATTTATGTTTAAAACAAGACTTGATGACTCAGTTTTTTACTTCATAAATTAGTCCATTTTTTAGTATCTTTGTATAACAGCAATCAAAATGTATTCATTTAATAAAATTATTGGTCATTTTATACATGAGAACGATAAAAACGATCGTCTTATTACTCTTCATTTTCCTTTTAACAGGATGTAACTCTGAAGAATTAGTGTTTCAACTTTCAATTAAAAATCACTCAGACACATCAGAAACGTTATTAAATACAGGTAGCGGAAAAGAAATAGAAAAAGGAATAATACGTATAAAATTCTCAGAAAAAGAAGACGAAAATCTCTTTTATGACACGCAATCCGGACGATTGAAAAGCAGTCAGACAGATATTGAACTTTTTCTTCAAAGCATTGGTGCAGAAAGTATTGAAAGAGTTTTTCCTAACGCAGGGAAATTCGAAGCACGAACACGCAAAGAAGGTTTGCATTTATGGTATGACATTACTTTCGATAAAACAAAGCCTATTACTCGTGCCACTTCCGATGCTCGTCTGTTGTCAGGAATAGACATTGTAGAAGAAATCTATAACCCTACCCTTCCACCAACCCAGATAGAAATGGCTACATTGAAAAGATCTTCATCTTCAAGCTCTTTTTTTAATGATCCTTTTTTAGACTCACAATGGCATTATCATAATATCGGAGATATTCAAGGATCATCTCCCGGAGCCGATATTAATCTTTTTAAAGCATGGGAAGTTGAAAGCGGAAAACCTGACGTCATCGTTGCTATCGTTGATGGTGGTTTAGATACTAACCATGAAGATTTGAAAGATAATTTATGGATTAATCAATATGAGTTCAACGGACTTCCAAATGTAGATGATGATAATAATGGTTTTCTAGACGATATATATGGATATAACTTTGTATCAGAACAAAGCACTATTCTACCTCATTCACATGGTACGCATGTAGGAGGGACAGTCGCAGCTCGTAATAACAACGAGAAAGGAGTTGCCGGAGTTGCCGGCGGAGATGGTTCACCTCATAGTGGTATTCGAATGATAAGTTGTCAAATCTTTGAACATACAAGTGATCCACAAAAAGATCGTTCTGGAAATACAGCAGCAGCCATCAAATATGGTGCAGACAATGGTGCTGTCATCAGTCAAAACTCATGGGGATATGAGTATCCCGGTTCAGGTTCAATGCCTGCATCCTTAAAAGCTGCTGTTGATTATTTTATCAAATATGCAGGGTGTGATAATGAGGGTAATCAACTTCCCAACTCGCCAATGAAAGGTGGAGTTGTAATTTTTGCGGCAGGAAATGACAATGAAGATTACAAAGCTTATCCTGCAGCATATCCACCAATCATCTCTGTTTCGGCAATGGCACCAAATTATAAGAAGTCATGGTACACAAATAGAGGCGATTGGATAACTATTATGGCACCGGGTGGAGATAACAATTATCCTGGAGGAATGGTACTAAGCACATTACCGAACAATAGTTATGGATATATGCAAGGCACATCCATGGCTAGTCCGCACGTATCAGGAGTAGCAGCATTAATAATTTCAAAGTATGGAGGTCAGGGGTTTACTAACGAAGCATTAAAACAACATATTACTTTATCTTTGCTTCCAGTGGATATAAACGAAATAAATCCGGACTATAGCGGAAGATTAGGAAGGGGTTATATTGATGCTGAAAAATCATTAGCAAAAAACTCCAACAAGTCTCCCGAAAATATTGCTTCAGTAGAATTGTCTGAAGGTTATAAATCTATTGATATAACTTGGGGAGCAGTATTAGATGAAGATGATGGCACAGCTTCCTATTATAAATTGTACTATTCAAATACATTGATATTAAATGACAATAATTACCAACAAGGCAAAGAAATTAAAATTAGCGGTTCTTCTTATAAACCCGGGGATAAAGTTAATTATACGCTTGAAGGACTGAGTTTAGACACCCATTATTCATTTGTACTGATAGCAGAAGATCGTTGGGGTCTTCAATCCGCACCGCTTTTATTTTTAGGAAAAACTAAAGTAAATCTACCACCTGTTTTATCCAGAAGTGGAGATAACCCCGTCAGGATTACCGGATATGAGATTTCGAAAGTTATGATAGAGGTGTTTGAACCCGATGGACAAGAATGGAATTATACTGTTACAGGAGAAACAAACGGAGTAACTTTTAAAAAAGAAAAAAGCGTAATAACACTAAGTTTTACTGCTTCAGGAGGAATTGGAAAACATTCACTCAACATTACTGTTACTGATATATATCAAGCAACTGAAACCATAGAAATTACATATGAAATTTATGAGAATCACCCACCTCGATTGATAAAAACTTTTGAGAAAGAGTTTATTCCAATCAGTATGGTAGATTATCCCATTAATTTAAATGAGTATTTCACTGATGATGACGGACATGATGTTTCTTATATGGTTAGATCGTTGAATACAAACATATTGCAAGCTTCCATTTCCAACAATTTATTACATTTAAATCCATTAGGAATTGGCATCTCAAAGATTGAGATAACAGCAATTGACTCACATAATTCCAGGACTACAACCACAGCCAATTTTCAAATTGCATCTAATGATTTGGTATATCTTGTCTACCCAGTTCCTGTAAATACAATTTTAAATATTCGATTAGGAAATGTCGTTAATGATGCGATAATAACTATCAGTACAAATACCGGGAGACTCGAGATGAAGAAAAATATGAATGTTAATAATGACAAAGAACGCTTAGTACAACTTGATGTATCATGGTTATCTGGAGGCACCTATATTTTGCAAGTAGATGCAAACGGTAGGAATTACAAACAACTTTTCATCAAATACTAACTTAAATATGATTGCAAACAAAAAGATATTACTACTAATCCTATTAATATGCGTTTTTACAACTACAATGGTGGCTCAGTCAAATCGTTCCTTACCATTTTTAGAAGTAAATTCAGATACCCGTACTTCAGGAATGGGAAATACCAACATGGGAGAGTCCGAAAGCATGTATTTATACACTAATCCCACATCTATTTTTCATAAAGAAGATAAATTCTATAGTTCATATTCTATCGGAATTTACCCTGAAATTGAGAATAACAGACAACTCTTCCATACCGTTTCTGCTGGTTTTAAAATAGCAGATAAACATGCATTGATGATAGGATTGAGGTCGCTCTCCGGATATGAAGTAATCAGTATGGATGAAGAAGGAGGACTTGAGTCCCTTTATCCAATAGACAAAGCAATAGACCTAGCATACACTTTACAGATCACGCCTAATTTTTCCACCTATTTTGGAGGGAGCTATATCCATTCAGATCTAGGAAAAGTAGCCACTACATTAGGATTAAATGCCGGAGCTTATTATTATAACCAGTACCAAACCCACAGCAATTACGGTTATTACACTTTAGGCATATCAATAAACGATTTGGGAGGTAAAGTAAAATACGGAAATGACGTTAACGAAACTGCCCTACCAACCTCAATAGGTTTCGGTGGAAGTCTTCTATTTCCAATTCAGACAAATCACTCTATACAAGTAGCTTTAACTAACCGATATTACATGTTACCTTCTGATGCAAGTGAATTTTCCACAGGTTTAGGTCTTGAATACGAATTATTCAACACAGTATCTTTACGAACCGGTTATTTTTGGAGTAAAGAAATGAATTATCTCACCATGGGATTAGGATGTAATATTAAGTCTTTACGCTTAGATGCAGCTTATCAGAAAGGTAATTTGAACAATTTATATCAATTAGGTGCTCACATTCAATTCTGATTCTAGCTTTCTTCAAATTATTTTTATCATTTAGCCTAAACTCACATTCATAAACAACTCCGTATCTTGAATCCAGCACCTTAGTAAACGTAACGTTTTCACCCAGAGTTATAGAATATTCGAAATACTTATCACAATTAAACTCGTAAGAACCAGTTGTAAGTTCAGAACCAACTCCAACTGGTCCTACGAGTTTAATTATATCTTATTTAGTGTAAGGTAGAATCACCTCTTCCTTAAATAAGATTATTGTATTATTTGGAGTATCAACATCCGTTAGTTTTATCCAAGTTGGTTTCTTATCATTATCCGAAGAAAGAGTGAAAGTTCTGGGAGTGGACAAAGCAATAGGATTTATTAAATAATTAAACCTTGCATTACTATAATACCAAACACCATTTCCTACACCTATACCGGCGAAAGTATAAGTCACTTCATCGCTACCCGATAGTTCATAATTATATACAAGTACACCAATATATAAACTACCACCATCAGTCGATCCAAAAGAAAAACCATAAGTTTTGTTATCACCTGAATATTTTCCCATATATGCGTAATACAACTGTTCACCAATTAAATCCAATCCATTAGTTTTGGTATAGTTCCAATAAGTTTTACCAAAATCACCAAGTCCGCTATATTTGAAAAACCAATCACCATCAACCAACAGTTCATTCAGAGGTGGATAAATAACAACCAATTTTGAATCACCATTATCAGCCGTAAAAAAATCCTGTCCCCCTTCACTTTTAAAAGTAAACTCATTTATAGTTTGACCTAATATATTCAAAGGACTATATAATTTATATCCAGTCTCCTTAAGGATAAAAGGAGCCTTTACAGTCTCTTCTATACCTTCATCATTAGTGAATGTAAAAAGTAACAAACGGTTAGAAGCTTTTACAGGAAAAGATTTTCCATTTGTCTGATATTCAAAATTCGTAAATGATAAATTCTCTTTCACTTGCGCCAATCTGGTCAAATATTCTGTCCAGTTCACCGACTCAGGGAATGGAGTCATTACAATTTTGTTACCTGTTTTCTTTCCTTTCAAAATTACCGAATCAGCAGTAGCTTTCATAACGAGGAACTCAAAATCGCCCCCCATACCAATTCCATTAGATCCAAGACCCGATACAGAAGCATCTGGGTTTGAATAAAAATGAAAGATTTCATTATAAGAATCAAAAGTAAGCACAGGTCCGGCACTTTGTTTCAATGAATAATAGCTCGCCACTTTTTCTTCCGGATCAGCATTCTCACCCGAGAAAGTAGCTTTATCATCTGTAAAAGATACCAGCAAGTTGTAGCCCCCATAAGATTGCTGTGCTTCTGGATAAAACTCCATCAGCCACCCATTTTTTGCACCTTTCAACACATCCTGATGTTGTTCTAAAGCAGCATCCACTCTGTTTGCCGCCGAATCATCAAACAGATCCTCTACCTCTGGTGTACAGGAAAAGAGCATCAATGCCGATAAAAGATAAAATATATTGAATATTTTTTTCATAATTCCCAAATTATAAGTTAGTTGTAATGTTAATTCAATGATGTTAAATCGAGCGTTTCAACTTCAGAAGTGCGACGTAGAACAATGGTTCTCATTTGTTCAAGATCGATATTCCAATTCACCATCATATAATCTTTAACTATTGCAAATTTCTCTTGGATCTTACTTGCACCAGACTCACCTGCTCTTGTTAATAACGATTGCCAATGTTCCTCAGTATTTGTAACATAAACAGCAATTATTTCAACAAAATCCTCTTGTGTTTCTGAGCTGCCATATGGAGAAATAAAACCCATTTGCAGTGCTTCGTCATCAGATACATTTACCCAGCTTGAAGATTGATAATCAGAAGCCGAGATCAAATTAAAATCAGTAGTATAATTTTTTGTTTGATGTAAAATATGCGCGAATTCGTGATGCATTGTTTTAAAATACCAGTAATTGAGCATTTCAATGTCTGGTTCCTGCTCATCCAACATATTAACATTATACAAAGTGATTTTAAGACCACCTTCAGCCGTACCCAAGACAATCGATCCCTGTGAATTATATGCAGGAGACCCTACAAGATGAAACATTCTCGGGCTATATTTTGCCAGGAATTGAGTACCTAATAACTCTTGGTAAACATCAATCCAAAGATGTTTCACCAACTTAGCCAGTGCAATAGCTTTTTCACTTTTTGCCGGTGATAAATTATAAGTATTATTCGATTCCTTTTCATCAAATTTATATTTAAATTGAATATTGTAAGGAACAGTATAATTCTGATAAAGCCACTTATCAAATTCATCTTGTACTTGAGTCTCTGTATCGAAAATACTTTTGCTATCAAGTTCCTCTTCACTGCAAGACCACAAAAATGCAGAAGCAATGATTAATAATATTACGTATCTTATATGTTTCATACGATTATTTATATTTAATTGTGATTAATTCCTTGGATTAGCCTGTAATCCTGCATTAATTACATCCTGAGGTAGTTGTACTGCTCTTCTCGGATCATCTTTTAACAACATATCAGGTTCCAAACCATCTCTGTTATGAGCAATTTCAATACCATATCTTTTAATATCATACCAGCGTTGACCGTCATGAACATTTTCAATTCTCCTAATATGAAGAATAGCCTGAATCAAATTCTCCTGAGCTCCTTCAGTAACATTAAATCCCTGAGGATTTATCGCTTTCTTGATTGTTCTGCTGTTGTCATTTGTAATTTTAATAGGCATATATGCAATTTTCTCATAGAAAGACACAATTTCATCTTGCGTAAGAGCTGCAACAGTTGGCACACAATTACCTTTAATCCATGAATTGATATCTGCAACGCCAGCCGCTAAATTATTTTGTAAGATGTTCGCTTCAGCCCTGCAAAGAAGTGTTTCCCCTGCAGTAAACGGTACCATAACAGAATGTAAAAAACCAATTCCTGCCACCTTGTCAGTATATTCAAAGTAAGCGGCGAATTTTGAAACCACCATCTTCTGATCCAATCCCCAAACAGAATTAGCACAATACAAGTTTTGTCTTACACCCCATGGTCCGGCAGCCCTCACACTTTCTCTTTCAAAAATTGGTCTGGCATGCCCATATCTTTGTCCAGTACTATAGGGACCATGAACATAAGGCCAAGAAGAATAAGCTGTCATTATAATATAATTTGCCGGATCGTTGTCAGCAATAAAAGCATCAGTACGAACATCCCAGTTACTAGCCAAACTAATCATTTTCGACCATTTAGTAAGCGATTTTTCAGGAAAATCTCCCAATGCAATTGTTGCATATTCTATTGTTTTATTATATTTATGATAAAACAAATTGAAGCGAGCGGCAAAAGCATAAGAAGCTTTTTTGTTGAAATGATATTTAGGAACCGAATAAATTTCGTCATTAATCAAAGACAATCCTGCCTCAATATCCGCATTAATCTTTTCATACAGTTCTTTCATTGTACCTCTTTCATACTTAACATCAACCAACGTTTCCGGTTTTTCTGAATATGGCAATCCTAAATCAGTATCAGCTGTTTGCGGGTTATACGACAAACAAAACAGATTAGCCAAAGCAAAGTGAGAATAAGCTCTTGCAATAAGCGCTTCACCTTTCTGCGCTTGTAAGTTAGCTGGATCACCCATTTCTATAATAGCATCCAAAGCCTGATTGGCTGCTGCAATAGCTCCATAATGTGCATCCCAAATAGCTTTGGGCGCGTCATTACCTGTAGTAGTAATATCATTCCACAGATAAGCATCTTCCTGCTCCTGATTATACGGTGAATACAAAGAACCATTATCCATTGTGTTATCAGACGACATTTCCGCAATCAATGCAGCGCTGTTAGTAGGATAAGCAGCTACCAAAAGTTTAGTAACTTTTTCTACCGTATTTATTTCTGCCCTATTATCAGGCATAGTGTCAAGAAAGTCTTCACACGACAGAAATAAACCAGTTATTAAAGCAAATAATATAATATATATATTTAATCTTTTCATAATCATAATTTTAAAGACTTAATCGTAATGTCATCGTAAATTGTTTTGGAACCGGTGCTGCAACCCCACCTGTATTAAAGAATTCAGGGTCTTGGCCGTTCAGGTTCTTATCAGCATAGATCAAGAATAAGTTTGTAGCTTGTAATTTCAGCGACAAATCTGACAATTTGATAGCAGAAGCAATTGATTTAGGAAAATCATAATTCAATGAAATCTCCTTCATTCTTATAAAATCACCTTTAGCAACACGAACAGAAGAATAATTATATGCATTATATGCATAACTCAACCTTGAATCATTCTGATTTAATCGTCTGTCGGCAATAACAGGAATATTTGTAATATTTTCATCACCCGGAATTGTCCAACGGTTTTTATACTCTTTAGGCATTGCATCCAAGTCAAAGTATCTGTTACTAAATACTGGATCTAAACGAATTACATTACCAAAAGAGTAAGTCATAAACACATTCAGTGTCAAGTTCTTATAAGAGAATATATTACCAAAACTACCCGTAATTGTTGGATCAGTAGGACCTTCATATTTCAGATGATCCTTAATTTCACGTTCCTGAAAATCAAGATCAGAAACGGTAACATCACCATCTTCATTTATGAAAGTAGGTAACCCCTCTTCGTT
>Ga0172377_10000519_pt1 | contig 36331 bp, 41 predicted proteins | sample Pumphouse3metaG_FD_119749 | JGI IMG/M metagenome (GOLD analysis project Ga0172377, IMG submission 119749) | Leachate microbial communities from a municipal landfill in Southern Ontario, Canada - Pumphouse #3 metaG | ecosystem: Engineered > Solid waste > Landfill > Unclassified | place: Canada... | reverse complement strand
TTTCAATTTTCATATCAGGATGAAAAGTAAAATGGCAAACTCCTTTTGGTCCCTTCACTTCAACATAATTTGCTTCACCGAGAGTGACACTAACGCCCTCTGGCAATTTAATGGCTTTTTTTCCAATTCTTGACATAGTTTATCCTCCTTACCAAACGTAGGCAACAACTTCGCCGCCGATGTGTTGCATCCGGGCAGCTTTATCAGTCATTACTCCATTTGAAGTTGATACAACCGCAATTCCTAAGCCATTTAAAACTTTAGGCATTTGGGTTGAAGTGGCATAAACGCGTAGTCCAGGTTTTGAAATACGTTTGATTCCTTTGATGATACGTTCTTTTTTGTCGGTATATTTCAAAGCAACACGAATGGTACCTTGTTTCCCGTCTTCAGCGAACTCTATATCACCGATGTAACCTTCATTTTTCAATACATTTAAAATTTCCAATTTGATTCTTGATGCTGGCATTTCCACAATCGCCATTTTCATATTGTTGGCGTTACGTATGCGGGTAAGCATATCAGCAATTGGATCAGTCATTACCATAATATGGCCTCCTTCCCACTACCAACTTGACTTAGTAACGCCAGGGATTTGTCCCTTAGACGCTAACTCACGAAAGCAAAGTCGGCATAGTTTAAATTTACGATAAACGGCGTGAGGTCTTCCGCAACGCTCGCAGCGGGTATAATCTCTGACTCCGAATTTAGATTTACGTTTATTTTTAATGATTAATGATTTTTTTGCCATGATTTTCCCCCTCTACTTCTTAAACGGAAAGCCGAGAAGACTCAATAATTCGAATCCTTCTTTATCGGTCTTAGCAGTTGTAACAACTACAATATCCATTCCACGAATTTTCAATATTTTATCATAATTAATTTCCGGGAATATGAGTTGTTCTTTTAATCCAAGTGTATAATTTCCTCTTCCATCAAAAGAATCTTTTGATAGACCACGGAAATCACGAACACGTGGAAGTGAAATAGAGACGAGTTTATCATAAAATTGATACATTCTTTCTCCACGTAATGTTACTTTACAGCCAATGGCTACACCTTCACGCAATTTGAATGCTGCAATTGATTTTTTTGCTTTGGTGATAACTGGTTTTTGACCAACGATTTGCGTTAAATCTTCAACAGCAGCATCAAGTGCTTTAGCATTTTGAACGGCATCACCAACACCCATGTTTACAACAATTTTTTCAAGTCTTGGTGCTTGCATAAGTGATGTATATCCAAATGTTTTAATCAAAGCAGGTCTAGCATTTTCTAAGTAATTTTGTTTGACACGATTCATAGTTTCCTCCTACTTCCCAAAAACATTGCCAGTCTTTTTAGCGTAACGAACTTTTTTGCCGTCAACAACCTTTAAACCAACGCGTGTTCTTTCATTTGTTTTTGGATCTACCAACATAACATTTGAAGCAGCAATAGGTGCTTCTTTTTTAATAATTCCACCATCAGGATTTGCATTTGATGGTTTAGTATGACGGGAAACAACATTCACGCCTTCAACAAGTACTTTGTTAGCTTTAATAAGTACTTTGAGAACTTTAGCAGTTTTCCCTTTATCGTTACCACTAGTAACGATGACGGTATCACCTTTTTTAATAATCATGATGTGTCCTCCCTCTTACAATACTTCTGGAGCTAGAGAAACAATTTTCATGAAGCTTTTTTCACGTAATTCACGAGCCACTGGTCCGAAAATACGAGTCCCTTTTGGGGTTTTATCGTCTTTGATAATAACAGCAGCGTTGTCATCAAATTTAATATAACTTCCATCATTTCTTCTTAAGCCACTTTTTGTACGGACGATGACTGCTTTTACAACCTCGCCTTTTTTAACTTGTCCATTGGAAGATGCCGCTTTAACAGTGGCAACAATAATATCTCCAATATGTGCGACTTTGTGATTAGTTCCTCCAAGGATCTTAATACACAAAATTTCTTTACCACCTGAATTATCAGCTACGATTAATCTTGATTCTTGTTGTATCATAAGGTGGTCCCCCTACACTATTACTGCTTTTTCAATGATTTCTACCAAACGGAATCGTTTGGTTTTAGATAAAGGCCTTGTTTCCATAACCTTTACAACATCACCGATCTTAGCTAAGTTTTCTTCATCGTGCACAGTAATATTTTTGGTATATTCAACGCGTTTTCCATATAAAGGATGTTTGCGATGTGTTGAAATTAACACTTGGATGGTTTTGTCCCCTTTGTCAGAAGATACTTTTCCAATGTATACTTTACGAGAATTTCTTTCCATGATAGCCTCCATCTTTATTTAACCGCGTTTGCCCGTTCAGTTAGGATGGTTTTCATCCGGGCAATTTGCTTTTTGTTTTTACTAATTTGCGCAGTGTTTTCAAGTTTTCCGACTGCTGCTTGAAACCGTAAGTTAAATAACTCTTTTTTCAATTCGGAAATTTCTTTCTCAATGGCAATAACATCCATTTCTCTTACTTTGTCAGAGACGGATTGTTTCTTGATGATTGGTTTTTCTTCAATTTTTTTTGCTTTAGCCATGATTATTCACCACTAACTTCCTTTGTAACAATTTTGGTAATGACAGGGAGTTTTGCGGCAGCAAGGCGAAGAGCCTCGCGAGCAATCACTTCTGTCACTTCACCAACTTCAAATATAACGGTTCCTTTTTTTACGACAGCAACGTAAGATTCAGGATTACCTTTTCCACCACCCATACGAACTTCAAGTGGTTTTCTAGTACGTCCAATATGAGGAAAAATTCGAATCCAAACTTTACCTTCACGCTTCATATGACGAGTCATCGCAATACGAGCAGCTTCAATTTGTTGAGGTGTAAGCCATGCACCTTCTAGTGATTGTAAGCCAAATTCACCAAAGTCTACACGTTTAGCACCTTTAGCTTTTCCTTCATAACTAACACGATGAGGCTTACGAAATTTTGTTCTTTTTGGCATTAACATAATTATTTAGCCTCCTTTTTAGCGGGTAAGATTTCACCACGTGAAATCCATACCTTAACTCCTAACTTACCATAAGTTGTTTGTGCTTCAGCGATTGAATAATCGATATCTGCTCTTAATGTATGCAAGGAGACAGTTCCTTCAGAATACCCTTCACTACGTGCTATTTCAGCTCCACCCAAACGACCAGAAATTAATGTTTTGATTCCTTTTGCGCCGGATTTCATTGTTTGTTGAATGGCTTTCTTTTGTGCCCGTCTAAATGAGGCACGATTTTCAAGATCATCCGCAATTTTACGAGCAACAAGAATTGCATCGCAATCAGGATTTTTAATTTCAACAACATTTAAAAACACGGTTTTGCCAGTTTGTTTTTGAAGCAGTTCAACCAATTGTGTTTTAATTGATCCTTCACGGCCAATGACAACACCTGGTTTTGCAGTATGAACAGTTAATAATACTTTTGATTTAATACGTTCAATTTCAACGAGAGATACTTGTGCTTTTTTATAGAACTCTGCAACAGTCTTACGAATAAGTAAGTCTTCATGTAAAAGCGCGGGTACTTCCAATTTACTTGCGTACCATTTGGATTCCCAATCGCGAATAATTCCAGTTCTAAATCCGATCGGATTTACTTTTTGTCCCATGTACAGCCTCCTTATTCCTTCTCGTCAAGAACAATTGTAATGTGACTTGTTCTTTTTAGAAGAGAGTTTGCGCTACCTTTAGCGCGTGGTAAATAACGTTTCATTGTGACGCTTTCATCAGCAAATGCTTTTTTGATGAATAATTTATTTTGATCGAGTTTGTGATTATTTACCGCATTAGCTATCGCAGATTTAACCACTTTTTCTACAATTGCACTTGCTCTTTTAGGAGTCAAGCGTAAGATAGAAATTGCTTCTCCAACTTCTTTTCCACGAATAAGATCGACAACGAGACGAACTTTCCGTGCCGTAATTCGAACTGTTTTCGCAACAGCTTTTACTTCCATATTGCTCCCCCCCTAATTCCCTGCAACTTTATCTTTACCGTGTCCACGGTAAGTTCGAGTTGGAGCAAATTCGCCTAGTTTATGACCAACCATATCTTCTGTAATATACACAGGGATATGTTCTTTGCCATTATACACAGCAATGGTTAAACCAATAAATTCGGGGAATACAGTTGATCGTCTTGACCAAGTTTGGATTACTTTTTTACTTGTAGCTTGACTTGCTGCTTCGACTTTCTTCATTAGATGATCATCACAGAAAGGGCCTTTTTTTAATGAACGAGCCATAATTACCTCCTATTATCCGTTACGACGGCGGACGATAAGTCCGGTCGATTTTAATTTGCGATTACGAGTTTTAACACCCATAGCTTTCTTACCCCATGGAGTAAGAGGAGCTTTCCGTCCAACAGGAGCTTTTCCTTCACCACCACCATGTGGATGATCATTAGGGTTCATAGCAGAACCTCTGACAGTGGGACGAATACCCATATGACGACTTCTACCTGCTTTTCCAAGAGTGACATTCATGAAATCTTCATTTCCGACCTCACCAATGGTAGCACGGCAAACGCCCAAGATTTTACGAACTTCACCACTCATTAAACGAATGATGACATATTTTTCTTCACGTCCAAGAATTTGAGCACTTGCACCCGCACTGCGAATGAGTTGTCCTCCTGCTCCTGGATATAATTCAATATTATGAATCATTGCACCAATAGGGATTTTTTCAAGTGGCAATGCATTTCCAACTTTGATATCAACATCACTACCAGAATAAATAACCATTCCAACCGTGAGGGTTTTTGGCGCTAAAATATAGCGTTTTTCACCATCGGCATACGCAATGAGGGCAATATTAGCACTACGGTTTGGATCATATTCAATGGTTTTAACAGTTGCTGGAACGCCATCCTTGCTCCGCTTAAAATCAATGATACGATATTTGCGTTTGCTTCCTCCGCCTTGATGACGAACAGTGATGTGTCCTGTATTATTCCGACCGCCATTTTTCTTTAAAGAGACAGTCAAACTTTTTTCAGGAGTATCAGTCGTAATTTCACTATAAGTTAAACTTGACATATTTCGGCGGCCATTGGTCGTCGGTTTATATACTTTGATTGGCATAAACTATCCTCCTACACTTCGAAGACGTCAAGTTTTTGTCCCTCATCAAGAGTAACAATGGCCTTACGGACAGCTGGACGTAATCCTTCATATTTTCCCACTTTACGTGGTTTTTTACGAACATTGATGATGTTGACAGCAATAACTTTGACGGGATAGAGCTCTTCAATGGCTTTCTTCACTTCAATTTTATTGGCACCTTGCATCACTTCAAACGTATATTTTCTTTCTTCAACGAGCTTGGTTGACTTTTCAGTAATCAAAGGACGTTTAATCACTTCATATGCGTTCTTCATTATTGTAAATCCTCCTCATATGCTTTGATTGCTGCTTCAGTGGCAACATACATATCGGCATTGATAAGATCATAAACACTCAAATGCTGTTTTGTTTGAACATATGCATTAGGAATGTTGCGACCAGCAAGAGCAAGTTGTAAGTCTTCTTCAGTTGTAATAACAATGACTTTCTTGTCCATGGCGCCGAGAGTTTTCAATACCTCAACTAAACTCTTTGTTTTAAAATCATCTAATTCGATTTTATCAACAACAATCAAACTTCCTTTATTAAAGCGATCAGTAAGAAGGCTTCTTAAAGCAACTTTGACTAATTTTCTATTCACTTTTAAAACGTATTTACGGGGAGTCGGTCCAAAGACAATCCCACCACCACGCCATTGTGGAGCACGAATAGAGCCTTGACGAGCTCGTCCTGTTCCTTTTTGACGCCATGGTTTTCTTCCACCGCCACGTACTTCTGTTCGATCTTTGGTATCAGCTGTACCTTGTCGCATTCCTGCGCGTTGGGAGTTGACAACATCATAGACCGCTTGATTATGAAGTTCTGCTGCAAATACTTTTTCACTTAATTCTAACTTTCCGACTTCTGCTCCGGATTGGTTTAATACAACGATACTAGGCATGATTGTATCTCCTTTCTATTACGCAAGTGCCTCAGGATTGACCTGTGGCGTATTTGATTTGACACCATTTGAAATGATGACATATGAATTATTCGCGCCAGGGACATTCCCTCTGATAAGCACAACGTTTCTTTCAAGATCGATTTTAGCAACTTTTAAATTTTGGATGGTTGTTGTTTCTCCACCTAGACGACCGGCCATTTTTTTGCCTTTTTTAATCCGTCCAGCTGTTCTTTCACCCATAGAACCGCTACCGCGATGGTATCCAGATCCATGTGCCATCGGTCCACGTGAGAAATTCCATCGTTGGATGGGTCCCGAGTACCCTTTTCCTTTGGATGTGCCGGTGACATCAACGATTTCACCTTCCACAAATATATTAGCTTTTACCTCTTGGCCTACTTCAAATGCCAGCATTTCTTCTCCAGCGATTTCTTTAACGAAGCGCTTAGGAGAAGTGTTGGCTTTTTTAGCGTGCCCCACTTCAGGTTTTGTGACGTTTTTCGCGTCTTTAAACCCTAGTTGTACAGATTGATATCCATCTGTTTCCATTGTTTTCTTTTGTAAAACGATATTACCACCAACTTCAACCACTGTTACTGGGATAAGTTCTCCGTTTTCCGCAAAAATTTGTGTCATTCCGATTTTTTTACCTAAGATTCCTTTGGCCATGAGTTTCACCTCCTACTACTCATTATTTTAAAATGATATCGACGCCCGAAGGTATTTCCAAATGAACTAGGGTGTCCATAGTCTTTGGTGTGGTTACCACGATGTCGATAAGTCGTTTGTGTGTTCTTCTTTCAAATTGTTCACGACTGTCTTTGTGTTTGTGAGGTGATCGAATAACTGTGAAAACCTCTCGTTCAGTGGGAAGAGGGATAGGACCAGCAACGATAGCGCCGGTTTTTTTCGCAGCTTCCACGATTTTTCTTGCTGATTCATCAATTAATCGATGATCATAAGAAACAAGTTTAATTCTTAGCGATTGTTTTGCCATATTTTTCCTCCTTTTGCATCTGCGTGCAAGTTTCCATTTTTGAATTACCTGATGGTACGGTATTGGCAACTCAACCGTGTGTGTCAGCAACCTCAAAAATGTTAGCTCTTAACGAGCCTCATATATAATACCATATAATATGAGAAAAAGCAAGTAATTTTTGTTACTTGCTCTTCTTTTTTATAATCTTTATAGTCTCATTTTAATAAAGTTGTATAAGATTGGTTGTATACATCCAATGGATTGGTTAAATTGGTGACTACAACACTGTAAGAAATGTGACTTCCCGGCTCAGCAGCACGATCAATGAGTCCATTTGCTTGAAGAGTACTCGATTGAGACGTCCATACAAAACTATAGTTTTGAAAGTTTTCTTTCCCATATTTTAGTAAAGATACTAAATCTAGGAAATTATTCCAATAGTCAGTTCGACGAATCGTTAACGGACAATCTTTTCCACTAAAATTATTATGTTGCATGATGCGATCAACTGATAAATCATGTTGAACTAATAAGTCAGCTGTAATGTTTGCCGCATGACGGAAGGTTTTAGTATAATTACTACCCGTATTAACGCACGTTTCAAATCCAATCGAGTTTCGATTTCCACCACCATTAGATACTTTCCCATATGAGGTATTATAATATGCCGTATTAATATAATAATGCCCATTGCTACCAATTTCATTATATATGCCCGACGGAGTGATTTGATAGGTCTTAGCATAAGTACTATCGCCCGTCATCGGTGCTCTCACACCCGATTTTTCACCGTTAAAAGCAAAATATCCATCATCCGTAATCGTTAACACAGGATATTTAACGGTCGCAGTCACTCCTGTATCAGTCAGATTAAAAGGACGTGACCCATCACCGGCGTGATAGGCAACCTCGTCTAAAGGAATGGAGTTATACGCTCCGTCCTCATCAACAGCAAAATGCCATGATGCACTATACCCACTATCAATGAGATTAGCATGAGCTTGAGCGGTCGCGGTTGAAGAAGTCCCAGCCGTATCATGAATGGTAATAAATTCAACACTATAGAGCTTTGTTCCAGGTCGGGCGTATACAGTAGAAGGAGCAATTTGCTCAACAATAGGAGTATCAAACCCATCAAAGAAAGGCATCATATTATAACTTTGAGAAATATTGGTATAATATTCCCAAGTAATTTTTGGCATTTCTTCTACAGCAATAGCTTCTAAGAAACTATTAATTTTTTCTTGTTGGGAGGTTATATCTTTTTTTGCTACAACGAGCGAAAAGTCTGTTTCAGAGAATTGATCATCAATTTCAATTCTAGCAGTTAAGGTAATGTAACGATCAAATCCATATCGAGTGATTGTCCCATTATTATCTATAACATTATAATTAGAACTATTCCAACTAATGGTTGCTCTATATTTAGAATATTCTGTTGGTAGTGTCACTTCTTCTGAAACTAAGCGTTCAGGAAGATAGTTATTTGTAATCCAAGTACGAATTTCTGCAACCTTTACTGAATGGAGAAGTCCTTGAACAAGCACTTCATGGGTGAAATTTTCACTAAAATCGCCAAATGAAACGGTAAAGTTAATTTGAATAGTGGTGTCATCATTCGGACGAGTAAAAATACCTTCATTAGAAAACATCTCTGGATTTGAAGATGTCCATGTTACAACATATCCATCTGAAAATTCAGTTTTAACCTCATAATCACGTGCAATAATAGCCATGAATTGTTTAGTGAAATCGCCTGCCACTTCATCTAAGGCAATCCCCGCTACTTTTATAAACACAAAATCAGATTTAGATTGATCCTCATAAGTAACTCTAAATTCTAGCATAACGTCTTTCCCTGAAGTTGTTGAAAGAACTTCGCCTTGATTATTCATGACCTCTTCATCATATGATGTCCACACAATCGTTCCTCCTAATTGAGGATGCGTAGTCGGAAGTGTGATGTCTTCAAGTGTCGCTTCGGGAATTTGAGTTGGAACCCAACTGGCAATGGTATTAACCACATCTACATTTGAATTCTCTTCAGGAACTGTATTTTGACATCCTGTGACGAAAAACAAAAGCATCAATGCAAATAATAGTACAATTTTTTTCATGTAAACCTCCTACATTAGTAATTATTGACCACATTATACCCCATCATTCAATAATTTGCCACTACATCGCCTTAATTGATTATCAAATTAAATGATTTGATTATATGTTACCATACAATGCTATAGGAATAGCTGAGTTTCATGGCAACATATAAGAATATTAAATACACCAGCAGTGATACAACCATCAAGCCCAAGCGAAAACGATGAGGAAGTTTCTTTACATGAAGACCCACTACGATTCCTAAAAAAAGGCCAATCGTCCCGAGACCAATTTCCATCATCAATACTTGTTTTTCAACAACCAATGTCTCAATAAAAAAGATAAACGTCGATAATCCAACCAACACACTAGCACCCAATGGAAAACAAGACGCTTTCCAACAAGTAAGATCTTCCTTCTTATAATAGGCAGCTATCCCTAGTCCACCCAAGCCGAGAGGAATAATAAATCCACAAACAACAAATATATAAAATGAAATTTGATATAATAATTCGTTTTTTGGTATCAATAAAATGAATAAAAACAACAAAAGATTTCCCGTCCAACTAAAAACATAAAACCAAAGACCTTTTTTTAATATGCTTTTTTTAGTCATTATCTTCTCCTATTGATTGGAAAATAATTCATCAATGCGTTTCATTCGCTCAATGATGTGTAAATGATATGGACAACGCGCTTCACAAACCCCACACCCAATACAAGCATCTGCTTTAATGGGAACACTTTGATAACGATTCGTGGCCCACGCTTTTAAATCATAGCGCTCATAATACCCTTCAAAAGTAAACAAAAGAGGAATATCAATTCCTTGAGTACAAGGAAGACAATATCCACAGCGATGACAAAATGAATGATCGGTTTTTTGTCTTAATTCATCTATTATTTGTAATTCACGACTCGTATACTCGCCTGATTTTGCCCCCGCATTGTCTGCGACTTGTGCTATAGAACTCATTCCGGGAATAACTACACTAATAGACGGATTATTTAAAATATATTTAATGGCTAGAGGGCCATTATCAATCACCCCTCCAGCCAGGGGCTTCATGACAATCGTTCCAAGTTCTTGTTGATGAGCAATCCGAAAGAGATCGTCTCCTTGAGATTCTAAAAAATTATATGGAAATTGAATCGTTTCAAATACATCCCATTTGATAACGTCTAATAAAAGATCTTTAGAATGATTGGTAATACCGATATGATGAATGAGTCCCGCATCTTTAGCTTCAAGAAGAGCCTTAATCGGACCCGCTAAATCATCTGTTTTTTTAGGATTATGAATTTGATACAAATCAATCCAAGTCGTTTGCAGTTGCGATAAACTCACTAAAATATCTTCCTGCATAGCCTCATATGTTTTAGCCATAGATTTTGTAGCAATGATGAACTGGTCACGGCGACCAAAAAGCGCCTGTCCCAAAAGCGCTTCACTTGTTGTATAACCCCGAGCAGTATCAATAAAATTCATGTGATGAACGATCATTTCATCGATGATGGCTTTTGCTGTTTCTGGGTTTACGCGTTGAATCGGAATTCCTCCTAATCCAACTTCGTGTATTTGTAATCCTGTTTTTCCTAATTGACGCATTTTACTCACCGAATTGTATTATATCAAAAAATGAGGGGAACTGCAATAAAAAGATTGCACGATTTCACGTGCAACCCCTACTTACTTAATTATTTGATATCGATTTTTGACAGGAACACTCTCTTTTTTATCAGGTACCCTCAATGCAACGCCAAACGGCATTTGCGCAATCAAGCGCCATGATGACGGTAAATTGAACATTCGTTTCACTTCATCATCAATTAACGGATTGTAATGTTGAAGAGAAGCCCCCATTTTTGCTTCTGAAATCGCCGTCCATACTATCAAATTTAACATGCCCGCACTTTGGATAGACCACAAGGGAAAACTATCGCGATATAATGGAAATTTTTCTTGTAATGTCTTAATGATTGCTTCCTCTTCAAAAAACAATATAGTCCCATATGCATTTCTAAAAGACTTAATTTTTTCTTCGGTCTTAGGAAAACTTTTTGATGGAACCAATGGCTTAAGTGTGGACAAAACAAGATCCCACAATTGATGATGCTTCATTCCTAATAATAAAACCACTCTGCCTGTTTGTGAATTAAAAGCGGTCGGTGTTTGTAAAAGCGATTGTTCGATTAACTCCTGAAGTTCGTCATCAGAAAGTGATGATTGATTCGATAAATTGTATTGACTACGACGTTGTTGTAAACTATTAAATATATGTTGTTTCATATTAAAATCCTCCTATGGTACTTCATTGTACCACAGGAGGATGAGTCTGTCATTTGATGTGCATTTTACCAGGGAGGATCACAATGAAAAGTGAGCGTTTTTTGAGTAAAAGGATGAATAAAGGTAATCGTTTCAAAATGAAGTTTTAATGCCCCTTTTGTCTTTGCTCCATATAATTCATCCCCCACAACAGGATGAGTAAGCGAAGCTAAATGAACGCGAATTTGATGACGTCGTCCACCAGTAATTTTTACTTTCACACGACTAACCCCTAATCGATATGATACAACGTGATACTCCGTATGAGCACTTTTGCCTGTTTTTGATATTATTTGTGATTGATCATGACGATTTCGACCAATGGGTTGGTCAATCACTCCGTCTAAGACATTAAATTTTCCTTCGCATAAGGCCACATATTCTTTTTCAATGGATTGCTGTTCAAATGCATATGCCATAGCGGCATGAGCAAGCAGATGTTTGGAAAACAAAACCATTCCTGTTGTTTCAACATCTAATCGATGTAGACACCGAGTGACGATTGCCGCATCATGATAATGCGCAGCAACATAATGAGATAAACTGATTCCTTTTCCATCAGAATGAACCAGAAGATTACCAGGTTTATTGACGAGTAAATAGTCACGGTCTTCCCATAAGATATCCAAAGGGAAGTATTTTGCTTCATGGGTAGTCTCGTCGATATTTTCAAATAAAATAAGAAGTTCATCCCCCTGTTTTAAAATATCACTTGTTTTTACGGATTCTCCATTAATATAGAGCGCGTTAGCTTGTTCTAATTGATAGATATGACTCTTTCCAAGATGATAGAATAATAAAAATTCACGAACACTTTGAAGATGATGACGAGATGGAATAGGAAATATCATAAGCTTTCATCCTTTCTACATCCTCTTCATCAATAATGCAAAGAGGGACTCCTTCTTGAATGAGTCGTTCTGCTTTTCGTTTCTTTTCAGGTTTATAATTATTTAGTAATACCACATAATCAGCTTTTTTTGATACGATGGTATCCACATAAGCTCCACACTGAAGGAGGTTATCAATCCATTCCTTTTTGGTGACGTGTGACGGTTTCCCCGAATAAATGAATAATTTATCATATAAAAAGGGATGAGGCTCTTTCGGACGATCTTTTCGATATCGCCGTTTTAATTGGTAAGTATCATAAAAACGATCTGGCCCAAAATATCCAAACCGAAGTTCGAGGGCATCATAAACTTCTTTAACATCATCGACTTGTAAAATCTTCTTTGCCCGTTCAATAATATGCACACACACTTCGGCGTCACTTAACGCGTTGTGATGGTTAAACTCATGTTCCAAATACATCGCAATGGTATTGAGTTTATGATTCGGCATCGTCTCTTTATCCCATAACAATCTAGCAATGCGAAGGGTATCCCCAAATCGAAAAATTGGTTTAGCAATTTGATATTTAGTCATTGTTTGATCTAACACATGAAAATCAAAGCCTGAACAATGGCTAAATACGATTTGACTTTGAAAATATGACTTAATTTCTTCCCATACCCCACAAAAGTTTTTAGCATGAACGACATCTAGGGGAGTAATGGAATGAATGGTGATATTAAAAGGCAAAAATGGTTCTTCAGGATTAATTAAAATGTGTTTTCGCATCACAATTTTGCCATTGTCTACTCCCACAATCCCGATACTACAAGGACTTGTCATATTGGCATTGGCTGTTTCAAAATCAATAGTATAGTATTCCATGATAGCCCTCTTTCTTCTTGGTAAATTTTATTATGAATGGTCCCAGACAACAATGGGATGTCAACATTTTTAATCTTTATTTGATAAACACAAAGATGATGCCATCATTTCCATAATCTGGATCAGTTTTTAAAATAGATTGATACCGCATTTTAGTCACATAGTACCTACAATGGCTCATTAAAACTTGTGTTTTAACCTCTCCTGGCAGATAGCCCTTAACCAAACCCTCTTTTTGCATTTTAGATAACGAACGTAGCACCGCACTTTTTGACTGACACGATCCCGTTGTTGACCCATATCCAGTCAATACTTTAAATGCTATCGATTCCCTTTTTACAATTTGCCTTAATTCTTTTCCAATATCAGAAATAGCAATCTCTCCATGAAATTGATGATATATTTTCATGATGAGGCCTCATTAAAGCTCTCAGTAAGTTTTTCATTCAATTTTCTCATCGTTTCAACCTTTACTTTAATAACTTTCCGATCAAAAGTGATGAGCCCATTAACTTCTTCTTCAACGTCTGATAGTTGGGTATAAATACAGGCAGCTAATCCTGCTTTAATCGCCGGTATTATTTCATTGATGTATAGTTTTTCGATATCAAAATCTAATTCTTTAGGTGTCTTTTTAATGCGATATCCAAATGCTTTCGTATGACTCACATGCTCTGATAAATGCAAAGAGTACCCTCCAAATTCACTTAAGACCGTTGGCTTTGATTGGGCCTTTATGACAACTGGTTTAAAATATATGTGAAGACTGACTACATCACTTTTATGTTGATGAAACCATCCACTAGTCGTATCAATAAGTCGTGTCGGATCGAGTTGTGAGGCTACTTCATACATCTTATCTGCTTCTACTTGACCCCATCCTTCATTATAAATCGTCCACAAAATAATAGATGGACTATTGTATAAAAAGCCAATCGTCTTTATCATGGCTTCTTGAAAGATATTCAAGTAGGGAGCCGTTTGTGAGGTGAGGCCATCACATACTTTATTGAAGCCCATCATCGGACGAAGCGTGTGTTTAAAAAAGTGATACGATCCATTATTTACCATGTCTTGCCAAACCAACATTCCCAATCGATCACACTCATAATAAAATCGAAGAGGTTCGATTTTAATGTGCTTACGTAAAATATTGAATCCCATATCTTTCATGGTTTGAATGTCTTCTTGATAAATTTGATATGAGGCTGGGGTGAATAGACCATCGCTTACATATCCTTGATCGAGTACTCCCGATAAGAAAATAGGCTGATTATTAAGACTAATAACCGGAATATCCCCTTTCATTTGAATACTCACCTTTCTCATCGCAAAATATGATTGCGTCAAATCATCATCACATTGAATATACACCGCATGCAAAACAGGATGATTGGGGGTCCAAATTGCAACCTCGGGAAGATGGATTAATAATTCCTTATTCGATGTGTGATAAGTTTCATTTATCTCGGGGATTTGAACAGTAATTTGGGTAGCGTTGGTATCAAACACGAAGAATACATCATGAGAATCAAACCGAGGAGTGATGGATACTGCTTTTAAATATGTCTTTGGAACGCTTTCTATCCAAATGCTTTTCCAAATACCACTGGTTGCTGTATACCATATTCCTCCAGGTCGATGAGATTGTTTTCCATAGGGATAGTGCTGATCTAGGGGATCTCGTACAATAATTTCTAGTGTGTTTTTCTCTTGAAGACAGTCTGTGATATCAAAAACAAAAGGAAGATAAGCGTTATTCGTTGATCCCACCATTACTTTGTTAAGATACACATCAGCAAATTGATCAATTCCGTCTAAATGAATGAAAGTTTGATGATTAATAAAATCTGATGGAAGATGAAAGGTTCGAAAATATTTAAATACTTCTTGAGGCTTTAACGGGTCCTTGACTCCAGATAAACTAGACCCAATCGGAAATGGAACGCAAATCGTTCCATTTTGAGTGACTTTCCCCACTCTTTCATAATCCCAAATGCCGTGAAGAGAAATATAAGAAGATCTCACCAATTGTGGGCGCGGATATTCACTCAATGGATTGTCTTTATCTAATGATTCTCCTTCCTCAGTATAAAGAGGAGAATATTTTTTTTGATTAATTTGACGAAATCCCCACGCCAATACCAGTAAAATAATCGTCACTAAAAAACTAGCAAAAAAGATTGAAGAAGTTGGGACTTTTACCAAGACCCCATCATCTCCCACAATTGATTCAGTTGTTCGAATGACAAATGAACCTATCCAAGGACCAATAAGCATGGGAATTAACACATAACTAACCATTCGCAATCCTTGAAATAATCCCACTTTTTCAACAGGAGTATGGTTACGAATAGCGGCCCCAAAACAAGCAGCTACACTTAAATTACCACTAAGCATGAGGAAAGTGGCCAAAAATACAAAGATTGTATTAACGGCAAACACCAACATTAATTGTCCCACCATAAACATGACAATCGCAATCATCACCGCTTTTTGAAATTTTACACGATCCAAATAACGACCATAAAAAATGGTAACCGCACTTGCAAGCAAAATTGCAGGTGCAAATATTAATACATATTGATCAAGTCCCAATCGATATTGATAGTAAATAATAAGATATGGCATAAATATTTGAACTGCTATTCCAAAAACAGCATAACATAGAAATAAATAATATAAGCGTTGATGCTTTTTAACAACCGATAGTCTAAATCCATAAAAGATATTTTTAAAATAAGTATCCTTGGGCTTTTGAATCACTGTATCTTTAATTAAAAAGATTCCAAGGATTCCAACCAATAGAACCGCACTTCCAATAATAACGAAAATGAGAGACCATTGGCGGTTAGCTGTTAACCCCATAAATCCACCAAAGACCACCAATACGGCCACAAGTGGTAAGGATGACAAAAAGCCTTCTACCTTCCCACGATTTCCTTCATGCGTAGAATCGGTAATCCATGCATTCAAAGCTGCATCGTTAGCCGTTGATCCGAAGAAAGTCATCACACAATCAAAAACAATAACCAAACTAATTCCTAAAATAATACTATTCGCATAAGGAAACAAATGCGACAATATATCTTTTTTAAGAAGGGCAAAACTAATAATCGATAGCCCCCATAATATATATCCTGCAACAATGAATATCTTTCGTTTTCCCACCTTATCAGATAAGGCCCCCATAAATAAAGTGGTCACCGTTGCCGCTATGGCACTTAATGAAACCATCAGTGCAATATGATCAGAAGTAGCTTGAAATTCTTGAAAAATGAATATATTAAAATACATATTCTCAACTACCCACGCAATTTGTCCAAATAAACTAAATAGAATAATACTAATCCATACTTTATTGCTCAATTTTGGTTTATTCATATTAGTTATCCTCCAACAATATCATTATACATTTTTTTTGTTCACTTCTCAATTGCTTTTTAAAATTTAGATAATAAAAAAGGAATTTGTTTATCAAATTCCTTTAAATTATATAATTATTTCTTTATTTTTTAACAGAAACGGTAGTTGCTGTATTATATGTTTGAAAAAGAAATCCATGTTTTTGAAAGAAATCTTTAGTATTGCCACGATACCCATAATTTCGGGGATGAAACCCAGGATATTTTTTCTGAAAAAGATCCGCAACTTTACTCCAATATGCCCAATCTTGTTCCGTCACGTTATCATCAATAATAGTTTTTAAAGAAGTTACTAACAAAGCAATCGGGGTAATACTTGTTTCAGCTTGCTTTTTTCGACTTTTAACTTCCGCTGTTTTAACTTCCTTAACTTCAACAGAGGCAATTTTAATTTCTTCTTTTTGCTTTTGTTCACTCATCTTATCCAAATAAGCAAAGTGTTCACATGCATTAACAAGCGAGGCAGGAGTTTTACTTTCTCCCATTCCAAATACATACATATTATCTTCTTTTAAACGGAGGACTAATTTTGTAAAATCAGAGTCACTTGTTATAATGCAAAAGCAATCGACTTTTTGACGATATAAAATGTCCATTGCATCAATGATGAGAGTAAAATCCGATGAATTCTTTTTCGATACATAGGTGTATTGTTGAACAGGGGTTAGCCCAAATTCAACACATTGAGGTTTCCATTTATTTAAGTTATTGGTTGTCCAATCACCATATATTCTCCGATAAGTCATTTTCCCATACTTATTCGCCTCATCAATGATGAGGGGAGCATATTCACTTGAAATATTTTCAGCATCAATTAATAAGGCTATATTATAATTGTCAGAGCATTTTTCCATAAAACTCTCCTTTCGGTATTCTTTATTATATCACATCATGACCATATTACAAAACAATCAATTCACAAAGTTTTTTAAAATACTCATGAGCATGAAGAAGTGCTTCATCATACGTGGTAATTTGGGGAACAATCGATACCACTTTCACAATTTCTTTGGGAAGCGTGGAGCCTATATTGTTCACTCCACAAACGACAATCACTTTTTTGTTTTGACTGCGTTTAATAATACCGCCAACGACTTTTCCAAATAGGCTTTGCTGATCAAAGGTTCCCTCGCCCGTTATAATATAATCAGCCGACTTTATATGGTCCTCAAAATGAACCAAATCAAGAATATAATCAATCCCCAACTCACAAGTGGCTTGTAAACAAGCCTTACAAGCAAATCCAACTCCTCCAGATGCCCCACTTCCAGGTTCCCATTGCCATATAGCCATGGGATCAAGAAGACGAGCATATGCTCTTAGATGACGCTCAAACTCAATTATCATAGACGAAGTTAACCCTTTTTGAGGTCCATATACCCTTGTTGCACCATTCTTACCAAGCAAAGGATTTTTTACATCAACCACGACCTTGAATTGAACATGTTTTATTTTTTCAATTAAAAAGTCCTGATTAATGGTAGCAATTTCTCCAAGTTTTCGAGCATTAAGACCTTGAATGCGTTGAGATTGATAATCAAAAAATTGACATCCCAGTGCCTCAAGCATTCCTACTCCTCCATCATTAGTAGCAGATCCTCCCAATCCTAAAACAATGTGGGTGGCCCGATTAGCTATCGCCTGATCAATTAGTTGACCGAATCCATACGTGGAAGCCTCCACAGGATTGCGTTGCTCAGGGGCAAGCAACATATATCCACTCGCTTTCGCAAGTTCAATATAAGCCGTTTGTGTCGTTTTATCATATAAATAATATGTTTTAATCAACCCCCCAATGGGATTAAATACATCACACATGATTCGCTTGGCTGAAAGTACCTCTTCTATGGCATCTAAGAATCCTTCTCCCCCATCAGCAACGCTTAAATATTCAGCATCAATATGTCGATTTATAAGTGATGAGGCCATCATTGATCCCACTTCATGCGATGATAATGTTCCTTTAAAAGAATCAATCGCGATGAATACTTTCATGAATTCTTATCTTCTTCCTTACTCAAAAGCCCAAGATTGATATGACAATATCCACCGGGATTCTTGGTTAAATAATCTTGATGATAATCCTCAGCCGCATAAAACTCGCGTTCTTCTTTAACTTCAACAACAATTTGACGAACACTAGATTGTTGAATTTTTTTAATAAAAGCCTCAATAATAGACTTATCTTCTACATTAGAATAATATATTCCACTTCGATATTGAATACCCATATCAGGACCTTGTCGATTAATCGTATAAGGATTAATAATGCGAAACAGATGTGATAGCAAAGAGTCTAAAGTTATGCAAGCAGGATCATAGCTAATTTCACAGGCTTCAACGTGCGTAGCGATATGAGCCTTTAATTCTTCGTAGGTTGGGTTTTTCTTATTGCCATTTGCATAGCCAACCCGCGTTGAACACACGCCTTTAAGGCGCTTAAAATATGCTTCCACTCCCCAAAAGCATCCTCCACCAAATACAATTCGTTTATTTTCCATCATTATTAATGACCTTTTCTAAATAGTTTGCGATGGCATAAAAACCAATATCATTAAGATGAACGCCATCAACGGTTTCATCATACCCATACTTATGAAGCAAGCGAGTCCCATCAATAAATATAATATTTTTAGAGGCTTCTTGCTGAGCACAACGATTACGAATCAACCGCTTTTTAATATCTGGCTTTAAGAGGGACATTGATAGTGGAAAATGCGACATCAAAATCACCCGTTCATCAGGAATCTTATTTAAAAAGTTACTAATTTTTTCATGAATAGTTGTATCATTATTAGCTTCTAATTCTAAAATAAGCCATCGTTTGGGAATACTTTTTAAAATATCAATCATGGCTTCTTCCATATGAGCACTTCCTGAAAACCCAAGATTAATGACCTCATAGGGAAGTCGACGATCCAACATGGATCCATAACTTAATCCAGGACGAGACGCACATCCTCCTTGAGAAATAGATGTTCCATAGATCACTATTTTTTCTTGTTCAGGCTTTAAAAAGCCATAACTCGCTTTGTAATCTATCCCTAAATAAGCAGAGTTCACCGCTTGATATAAAGGAAAATATAGACGATATGTGCGTTTTATTGGGGTAAGACCTTCCAGTAAAGTCACTTCATATTCACTCGCATTCACTTTCGTCGTTGCTAAAAAGACCCATTTTCCTCGCTTTAATACATATAAATCAAATCCAACCGTTGCCACGGCTGTCATATGGGCCATATAGGCCGCACCAATTAATGAGGCTTTAACTTTAATATGCGTTGAGTTGGTTTCAAACATCATATTAATACCACTTGAATGCTTAGATAACACATCCACATTTTTACTCACGAAAGGAGCACTACCCAATCTTTCAAAGTGATATTGACTAGCAACTCCTCGAAGCGATGGATGATCTAAGTTTATCCACTGATCTTTATTTGAGGGTAGAGTCATATTATCCGTCATTTGAGGATCAATTTTCTTTATCATTGTTTTCTTCTTTCTGTTGTTGAATGGTTTTATCAACGTGTTTCTTATATACAATAAAATCGACAATAGAATAGGTCAAACTCACAATCATTAAAATAATTAAAAATATTTTAGATAGTCTTTCAAGACTTCCCAATAAGATAATAAAGAGCAAAATAGTGTCTAGCGCCACCCACAACATAATCATTCCAATTCGACCCATCAATCCTTTTGCATGATACATCCAATCCACCATCCTCACCTAATATTATAGCATGAACTCAATATTTATCAATAAATTTCTTTTTGTTGGAAATTTTTGCTTATTTGTGCTAAAATAAGGGATATCTTGGGAGGCTATCATGAAGAAAACATTTTTACTATTAATACTACTCGTGGCTCTTTCTGGGTGTACCCCACAAGAACCAATAGTAACACTCGAGAGTTTCATTGAAACGATTCAAATTCCTACCTCAACATTAACAGATCTTGTTTTACCTGAAGAATATGTAGTCAATGGTGACCACGTTATTGCCATTTGGACATCTAATAATGAGGACATTATATCCTCTGCTGGAGAAGTCAACCAAGGAATTTATGATGAAGAAATCGACCTTCATTTATATTTGTCATCCACAACAGAAAATGCATCAAAATCATTTACTGTGTTAGTTCCTGGATATGGATTAGAAGCGTTCTTAACAGATGCCCTCCATACACTAGTTATGCCCCTGACAACCAAAATTAACATTACCTTTCCTAGAGCATTATCTTTCTTTGGAGAAACATTAGAACTGAGTTGGTCCAGTGCCAACACAGCCATTCTATCCAACACCGGTCGGGTTACCATTCCCGAAAATGATACCGTTGTGACCATAACAGTTATCACTGAATATGATAAAACTGAAGCAACCCGAGATTTTGATATCACCATTATCGGGTTGACCGCACAAGAAAAAATCGATATCACCTTTGAAGAGGCAACTCCTCCTTCCTATGTGACAGAGGACATTACCTTACCAACCACTTTTAATTTTTCATTAACTGGTACTTGGACATCTTCTCATCCAGATATTATCTCCGAACAAGGAGTGGTAAATCCTACCCTATCTGGTCAACACACTGTCATACTCACATTGACATTAAATTCAAACGATCGGAGGACTTATAGCGTGATTGTTTCAAAATTAAATCATATGGTAATTGACCGCACATTTGCGGGAATCAAAACCGATATTGAGGTCGAATCTAATCAACTCGTTTTATCAGCCACTGCCCTAACTGGAGAATACAATACGGGTATTATCAATACCCTTAGCTTTACTTCTGCAGTTGCTTCTTGGGCAGCAGTTAGTTCCGAAAATGCAACAGTTGAATTACAAATTCAAGTGTTGGTCGGATCCATTTGGAGTCGTTACTTCTCTTACGGAGAATGGGGAAAAGGTCGCGAAAACAAAAGTTATAATGCTTCTGATACCGTTGCTAGCCTATCTGCTGATGAACTCATTATTGCTAACTCACAAAAAGCCACGGCTATTCGTGTAAAACTTACGTTAAGACGAACCACTTTAACTGATCCGTCACCCCGTGTTTCTCTCATTGCTTGTGCACTTGAAATTCCTGGATATCAATACCCTGTAGACATTTCATCTTTACCAACGCAAATCGATTATGATGTTCCAAAACTATACCAACATGTCGTGCCAACCATTGGTGGAATCATTTGTAGTGCCACCTCCTCAACGATGTTACTCAAATATAAAGGCCATGATTTCTCATCCATTGATACTCTTGAACATCGTTATATAGCTGGCATCGTTCGTGAATACAATAGCGGCATTTATGGCAACTGGGTTTATAACACCGTTGGAATAAGTTCTTTTGGAGAAGTCAGTTACGTAAAAAGAATGTACTCTTATCAAGAACTCCTTCATCACCTGGCAACCGTCGGACCAATTGCTGCATCTGTTAAAGGGACGATGGTGGGAGAATTAGTCAAAACATGGACGACCAGTGGTCATCTCATTGTCATTCGTGGATACCGTTGGCAAGGTGATCAACTCTATATTCTCGCAAATGACCCTAATTTAAGTACTGTTTATGAAGAATATAAAATTGAAAACTTTATGAATGTCTGGCGTAACATCGCTTACGTTATTGAATAAATTGTCTACCTCTAATAAAACCCCCACACAAGATGGGGGTTTTATTATTATAAATTATTCATTCCTTTGGAAATAATGGCCTCACACGGAGCAATGACTTCATTAATCGGAGTGCTACATCCATTCTTAAACCATTCAGTAAATACTCCCACTCCTCCCGCAACAATAAAAGTCATAATAACTCGCGCATAATTTTCATCATAGTTTTTAAAACTATTCTTATATAACCGTAAGGTGTACTCAATCATAATATCTTGAATTCTGCTCAAAAAGAAAGGATCTCCATTTTCAGAAATCATCGCTTGTATAAATCGTTGGTCTTGATAAAAATATTCGACAATTTTAACTAATACAGGTAAATACAAATAATTCATTTTCATGGGGTTATTACTATCAATAATATCTTTGATAATATCAATAATTTCATCTCCCAATTTTTCAACCATATCGTAGATATCTATATAGTGTAGATAAAAAGTTCCACGATTAATATTAGCCCGAGCGGTCATTTCGCTAATCGTTATTTTGCGAAGTTCCTTTTCCTCCATGAGCGTGACCAAAGTTTCTCTTAACAATTTTTTTGTTTTATCAACTCGTCGATCCATATGTCCTCCTCAACACATCGCTTACTTTTGTTTAATAATAAACAAAATTGAAGTAACTGCATATTGCTTTATTTACATTCTCTATTATAATGTAATTATAAGACTTAGTCAACACAATGTTTAATATCAGTGTTGACTACTGAACAGCATATATAGGAGGACTTATGAAATATATTATTCGTTTTCGTTATTTTATTTTAGCCGCATTTATTGCCTTGGTTGTCATCGGAGGACTTCTCATCCCAAGTGTCACCATCAACTATGATGGAACCACTTACTTACCTGATGACACCAATACCAAACAAGCACTACTAGTCATGGAAGAAGAATTTGGAAATCAAGGAGCTTGCGAAATAATGGTGAATGATATCACCATGGCTGAAGCAGGTGCTTTATACACAACCATCATGGGAGTGGATGGCATTTATTCAGTCACCTTTATTCCCACACAAGACGCTTATTTTCACGATGACAACGCCTTATATCAAATCACCTTTACCACTGGAAATTATGACGATAAAACGCAAACCACATTGGATGCTCTTCGTTTGTTACTAAATGAACATGACATCTATTTACGTGGAGAATCTGTCAATGCCATTGAGTATAACCATGTTATTCAAGATGAAATATTAAAAATTATTTTAATATTAGTTCCAATTGTCTTAATTATTTTGTTCTTAGCGACGACCTCTTGGGTTGAGCCCTTGTTATTCATCATTGTGGTTTTGATCTCTATCCTAATAAATATGGGATCTAACGCCATTTTCCCTAGCATTTCCTACATGACCCATTCAACTTGTGCCATTTTACAACTTGCTTTATGTATGGACTATACGGTTATGATGCTGCATAGTTATAAAGAAGAACGTCTCTTAGGAAAAGATTATAAAGAAGCCATTGTCGTTGCTGGTAAAAAAAGTTTTATTCCCATTTTAGCGAGTATGCTTACGACTGTTGCTGGATTTGTCGCCTTATTATTTATGAGATATCGCATCGGTTTCGATGTCGGAATTGTTTTAATTAAAGGAACTCTTATTAGTTTCGCAACCACCTTCTTATTAATGCCTGGACTTATTTTGATGTTTTCGAAACTAATTGAAAAAACTCGTCACCGTTCTATTTTTAGACCCCTCAAAAGAACTTATACGTTTTTATATAAAACCCGTTATATCGCCCCATTTATTGCCTTGGTTGTCATCGGTTTATCATTCTTCATGCAAACCAAAAACGCCTTTATTTATAGTGAAAATAAAATTGTCCATGAAAGCCCAACCCTGGGTGCTAGTTATGATGCCATTAAAAACGAATTTGGACTTAATAATCCTGTCGTCATATTAGTCCCAACCGATCTTGCGACTCAAGGAGCGTTTATACAAGATTTATCACCTCTTCTTGCTAATCCATCAGTATCCTCTGTTGTCGGACCATTTATATTTTATACTCCTTACACCAAACCCCAATTTATAGAACTTCTCACATCCTTTGGGGTAGGAGGAGAAGCAGCTTCATTGGGAGGAATCTTTGATATGATGCAAGCACAATATTTAAGAGATTCATTCTCCATTATTGAAATGGTTGCTTATATTAATGAAACACCTCTCATTCCTGCTGAAAATAAAGCAGCTCTTGCCCCATTCATCTATCAAATGCAAGGGGCTCTCGTTGAACTCGAAGGTGACCATGTTGATCGCATCATAATAACCACTCATTTTGAAGCTGAAAGTGAAGAAGCCTTTGCCTTCATCAATGCCGTTGACAATATACTGAGTGACCATTATGATGAATACTATTTATTGGGAGAAAGTGTCGGTATTCTAGATATCAAAACAATCATCGACGATGACTACTGGAAAGTAACCATCATCACCGCTGCTCTCATTCTCATCATCATCATTCTGTCATTCCAAAACATCGTGGTTCCATTTATACTAATTATATTAATCTTAGGAGCCACTTGGATTAATATGTCTATTCCGGTTATTATGGGAACCAACCTTTTATACTTGGGATATGTGATCGTAAGTTGTGTTATGCTCGGAGCAACCATTGATTATGCGATCCTCTTCACTCATAAATATCGCGAGAATCGCCAAAATCTTAGTAAAGTTGAATCCATGCAATTAGCTTTTAATGAAGCCAAACATACTGTATTCACGTCTGGGTTGATTTTGATTGGGGCTGGATATACCCTAGGATGGACATCTTCCATTCCCTCTATTGCTGTATTTGGAACCTTAATTGGTCGAGGAGCAATCGCTTCGATTGTTCTTGTTCTCTTTGTATTGCCACAAACCTTATTCATTACTGATAAAATTATCATTAAAAAATGGGGTCACAAATAATCATAAATAAAGTGCACGACATTTGATATCATATCAAATATCGTGCACTATTTTTTTTACTTAATAAATCCTCTAGTTTTATTAATATATCCCCCTTGAAGGGTGGTAATATCATGACTAACAATCAACGCTTTATCATCAATCGCCTTGATTTGTTCCATCACACTTTCTTTCCCTTTTCGATTGGTATAAATCATCAGTAATACTTTATCTGAATCTTTCCCATGTGCATCCAGTGCCGTCACACCCAATCGTTGATTCCGAAGATTGGTTGCAAGTGTCGCTCCTAATTCGCTTGACGTAATGACTTGAATCAGTACTTTCCCTAAAGCAAGGGCTGATTCTAGTTTCGAACCCAAATATACCCCTGAGGCAAATCCCAAGCTATAGATAATTCCTTTTAATGGTTTTTCAGCAATGCCAGTAATAACACGTGATGCGACAAACACCCATAGCATGACTTCAAAAAATGCTAAAATAACACCCAGGGTTCGATATCCCTTATTAATGACAATGACCCGAAGGGTTCCCATTGACACTTCAATAATTCTGGCGAAAAATATAAGTGCTAATTCCCATAAAGGAACTGAGTTAATAAAATCAATTAGCCATTTCCACATTACGATTTACCTCTTCTTTTTTGTAGCCTCATTATACCATAAGAATGCCTTTTTGCAAGTTATTAATACCGAGTATGTTACTCCCATTCAATCGTAGCTGGAGGTTTTGAGGTAATATCATATACAATGCGATTGACGTGTGACACTTCATTAACAATCCGTCGCGATATGGTATCTAATACCTCATAGGGAATCTTCGCCCAATCTGCTGTCATTCCATCAACGGATGTCACTGCCCGAATGACAACACTATGATCATAGGTTCTTTGATCACCCATGACCCCAACGCTATGAATATCGGGTACGACTGTAAAATATTGCCAAATCTCATGATCTAGTTTTGCCCGTTTAATTTCTTGTTGTAAAATAGCATCACTTTCACGAGCAATATCAATTTTTAAGGGAGTAATGGCTCCTAAAATACGAATCGCTAAACCTGGCCCTGGAAATGGTTGCCGATTAATGAACCCTTCATCTAACCCCAAAGTAACCCCCAATGCTCTCACTTCATCTTTAAATAAATGATCAAGTGGTTCAATGAGTTGAAAAGCCATATCTTTAGGAAGTCCCCCCACATTGTGATGAGATTTAATCGTTTGTGCTGTTTTAGTTCCAGATTCAATTTTATCAGTATACAAGGTCCCTTGCCCTAAAAAAGCATAATGACCTCTTTTTTTTGCTTCAGCATCAAATATTGTAATAAATTCTTTACCAATAATTTTACGTTTAGTTTCCGGATCACTCACGCCCTCTAGTTTTGCTAAGAAATGTTCTTTTGCATTCACTTGAATCACATCAATGTGATATTTATCACGAAAAGCACTCATGACTTGTTCAGCTTCGCCTTCGCGTAACAATCCATGATCAACAAACACACAAGTCAGTTGATTGGGAATCGCTCGATGAATGAGAACCGCAGCAACCGACGAATCGACGCCTCCAGAAATTCCCATAATTACTTGTTCATTTTGAACACGAGCACGAATAAATTCAACTTGTTCTTCAATAAAATGATCAATAGACCACGTAGGTTTTGCTTTGCAAATGTCAAAAACGAAATTGTGTAATATTTGCATTCCATATTCAGTGTGTTTAACTTCTGGATGAAATTGAACACCATATATTTTTTGGTCATCATTAGCCATGGCGGCCATAATATACTCTGTTTTCGCGAGAGCAACAAATCCTTTTGGAAGTATTTTCACCTCATCTTGATGACTCATCCAAACCGATGAATTTACTGGAATATTAGAAAACAAGGCATGTGATGTTATTTGATGAAGGGTTTGTAACCCATATTCACGCCTTGATCCTTGCCTGACATCTCCTCCGAAATAACTAGCAAGAGCTTGCATTCCATAGCAAATACCTAAAATAGGTTTACCACTCATCATCATGATAGCAGGTACCAAAAAAGCATCTTCATCATACACAGAGTGAGGACCTCCGCTTAAAATAAACCCTTTCACTTCGGGACAATCAACAAATGATTCCATCGGAGTATCATAACTAATGAGTTCTGCATATACTCCAAGGGAACGAAGTCGTCGAACAATAAGTTGATTGTATTGACTTCCATAGTCAATAACAACAATGGTATCATGTTTCATATAAGCCTCAATTCTTTGTGTAGTTGGGAGCTTCTTGGGTAATTTCGATATCGTGAGGATGACTTTCAGCAAGTCCCGCATTGGTAATTTGTATAAAATGGTGATTATTTTGTAAGCAGTGAATATCTTTGGCTCCACAATATCCCATTCCAGCTCGTAATCCACCTGCCAATTGACAAATGGTATCTTTTAACTCGCCTTTATAAGCTACTCGTCCTTCAATTCCTTCTGGAACAAGTTTTTTCACATCGTTGCCAGTTTGAAAATATCGATCTTGAGACCCTCGTCTCATCGCTGCAAGTGACCCCATGCCAACATAGAGTTTAAATTGACGACCTTGATAGATGACTTCTTCTCCTGGAGATTCCTTACATCCTGCCAAAAGACTTCCAAGCATCACCGTATTGGCTCCAGCTGCTAATGCTTTCACAATATCTCCTGAAAATTTAATTCCCCCATCGGCAACAACACACGCATTTCGTGCTTTTGCGACCTCATAGACTTCTTGAATTGCTGTAATTTGCGGAACACCCACTCCCGCAATAATACGGGTGGTACAAATACTACCCGGTCCAATTCCAACTTTTAAAGCACTGGCTCCAGCATCAAGTAAATCAATGGCCGCTTCTTTCGTCACAATATTGCCAGCAATAATATCGAGAGTCGGATATTGAGAACGAATAGCCTTTAAAACTTTGATCACATTCGCTGAGTGACCATGAGCACTATCAATGGTAATCACATCCACTCCAGAGGCTACCAGCGCATTAACCCGCTCCATAAAGTCAGCCGTTACTCCAATAGCCGCTCCAACGCGTAATCGTCCTTTTTTATCTTTGCATGCATTGGGGTAATTTACCACATTATCAATATCTTTACTGGTAATCAACCCACATAAACAAAATTCTTCATCAACAATGGGAAGTTTCTCAATGCGATGCTTCCATAAAATATGTTTGGCTTCCTCTAAACCCGTTCCTCTTTTAGCGGTGACTAATCCCACCTTAGTCATCACTTCCGATACGGGAGTGTCATCCATTTTTAAATATTTTAAATCCCGATTGGTGACAATTCCTAATAAATGATTGTCTTGATCAACCACTGGAAGTCCACTAATATGATACTGTTTTAAGATAGCTTCTGCTTCTTTGGTTGTACTTTTAATTGATAACGTAATGGGGTCCGTAATCATCCCCGATTCACTGCGTTTAACTAAATCCACTTGTTTAGCTTGTTCTTCAATGGTCATATTTTTATGAATAAAGCCTAATCCGCCTTCTCTAGCCATGGCAATAGCCATTTTGTACTCCGTCACAGTATCCATAGCACTAGAAACAATTGGTACATTCAAGATAATGTTGTTTGTTAATTTCGTTTGAATGGATACATTATTAGGTAAAATAGATGATTGTTGAGGAACTAACAACACATCATCAAAAGTTAATCCCAAAGGGATGGTTTGGTTAACACTCATAAAAACCCCTCCTATATATAAAAAAAGCCCATCATATGGGCATACATCAATAAAAAGCGAATGTGTATGCCGTAGTGCCATCATTGGGTGTGGCGTAGAAACGTTTGAACCATTTCATCAAACTTATACGACTTTTTATCATTCTAACATGTTTTGATGGATAAAACAAGATGAATTCGATTTCATTTTCAAAAAAACAATGAATGTCTTATATTCTCGATTATATTTTCTTATTAATACGACGAATTAACCCCCATAAAACCAGAACCATCGCCCATGTATCTTGTTGACAATATTGTTTCAAATCACGTCGAAGACATTCGATATCTTCAGGTGATAAATATTTAAACTTGGCATAAGTGGCAATGGCTTCTGTTCCATTGGCAACGCCCAATCCTTTATAAGTAAGATCTGAAAAAACTGGAAGAACTTTTTTGATTGAAAAAGAACCATGAAGATTATTATGATAATAATTAACACGTTTACTTTCTTCTTCAGAAAATCCAAGATCTTCATATAATTCCGATCGCGTTTTTACTAAATCAAGTAAATCAAACATATGGTCATTAATACATTCTAATTCCTGCTGATATTTAGGAAACATCACTGCAAATTCTTTAATACGGCTATGTTCAAAAGATTTATTATAAACAATCACCGTTCCTCCTTGACTCAAATCAATATCATGAATCATTTGACAAATGAGTTCCTCACGTCGATCCTTAAAATCTAAGGCTAAATATTCGATATGGTCTCGCTCTTTATCACATTCAAAAGGAGCCTGTTCGATATGAAGAGAATATTGAAAGACCGATTGTGCATATGGCTTTTCCCCTCGAAACCGGGGGAGGGGACTAGGGAATGACTCAAAATCCAAATGGTACAACGGATATTGAAGGACCTGTAATCCCTTTTTAATCTTATCGATATCGACATATTCCACTTTTTCTTCAAAACATGTCCGTTGAATGAGATTATTAGGACGATCTAGCCACCGCTTGGGAATAGAATCCAACATCACTTGTCCTTGATTAATGAGATCTAATATATCATGCTTTTCTCCAAACTCATCTTTAAATCCATAATGAGAGCCCATGTATTCTAAAATTGATCCATCAACCAACACCTTTTCCCAGCAAGTTGGAATAAATGGACATTTGCTCATTTTTTTGCGTTCACAAAATGGACCAACAGGCACAACTGACGCATCGAGAGTTTCTAAATAGTCTTCTAGGGTTTGCTTCATTGCATAAATTTTTGTTTGCCATGCTTGAATAATGTCATCTAATTCAATAAAATTAACAAGTTCTTCTCCATCAATGTTTTGATAGAAGGGTTCCTCTTCTTGATAGGTTCCGTCAAACACATACGACGAATTAAGAACTGTTAAATAATAATGAATCTTTTTAAAAGGAAGGCCTGCTTGTTTTCTTGCCTCTTCAACAATCATTTTTTCCACAGCCATATCAAAAACATAACGACCAACCCCACTGTATCTATCATATAGTTTTTCATAGGCACGATTAAAGGGTTGGGCCTCCATATCTGGATAAGTCGCTAGCTGATAACTGACTCCTTGACGAGTAAACAATGGATAATGAATCTTTTTAATTCGAGGACCTAATTCCTTAAATTTTTTAGACGTCGTCGCCTTAACTTCAAAAATGTAAATTTCGTTCTCTTTTTCTAAATAGCCATCTAAATAGCAATAATATTGATGACGATTGTTTTGATAAGTAAACAATTTTTGCTCTTTGGTTTTAAGACTAAAATGGATCGGACCATGAAAAGTTTTCTCAGCGATTTTCATCGCTTCTTCTTCGAGTTTATTGTAATATGGGAGCAGTGCTTCCATTTGCTTATCAATCACTTCAATGAGGTCATCACCCGACTCTTCATCAAACATTGTATATAAAAGTTCTATTAAATCATCTTGATCATCATCGCCAAAAATAGAAGCGCCACTTGCAAGTCGCTTCTTGTATAAATCATCCAGACTAGCTACTCTTGGACAACGCGTATATTGTTTAAAAAGAGTTTTTGATATATTCATTTGCTTTACCTCTACCAATTCATTTTATCAAAAAAGTTGATGTTTATCAATCATTTGCTTTATATTATATGTAAATCTTTAAAAAAATCCTCGCAAAGAGGATTTTTAAACTTAATTTAGTGAGTTCTTTTATTCCATAAGGCTATCGCCCCTTCCTTTTTTGCTTCCAAAGCTTCCCATGGAAGAACTCCTTCAATAACGGCTGCTTCAACGAGTTCCATCATATAATCAGCATAAGGAATAAGCGACTTAATTAAATGCCAATCCACTTCTCCATCCAATATTTTTTGTAACAAATGATGGTGTGATTGATCTTCTAACAAGGGGATTAACTTTTCAATTAATTCATTGCTGACTTCATAATCGGTTTTTTCAAGAAGATCTAAGACATTTTCATCATTTAAATATTCTGCCAATTCAATAATATGAGAAATTTCAATGCCTTTGACCTCCAAATTTTTAGATAAAGCGGCTAGGGTAGAAGGCTTCAATAGTGGAGCCAAAGCAATTAATTCTTCTGCATTTTCCACAGGCATGGTCGTTTTTCCAGTTGCCACTTGTTTTAAAATCAAGTGTTCTCCTGCTGAAGCCCCTCCGGCATGGATGAGTTCATCTAGCGTCCGATCAAAAATAGATGCTATTTGAATCAAAATACTCACATCGGGAAAACTATCTCCTAATTCATAACTTGAAATGGCTTGTCGAGTCACTAATAATTTATTAGCCAATTCACTTTGAGTCATATCCGCATTTTTTCGCAAGCGAGATATATAAAGCCCCCACTTTTTCGTATTAAACATATTAAGACCTCCTAAGTAATCCCATTATATCAAACATAAATGGGAATGTCGAGCAATGATTACTTGCGTCTAAGCGGGGTTCTTAAAAATAGGATTTTCGATATCGAAAATCCTTTTCAATTATGATATTTTTTGCTTCAAAAGCGATAATAACCATTCTAACACCATGATAATCATAATTAATAAAAACGTCCAAGCAAATACTTTACCCATTTCAAAATTTTGTTTTAAAAACAACATTTCGCGGCCAATCGATAAAGTCGGTTGACTAATAAATTCACTCATAATCATAACTTTTAATCCCAACCCCAACGATTGAACAAGCCCCGTAAATAAAAACGGTGTAATCAGTGGTAAATATATGGCTTGTATCACTTGAATATTGATACCTGATAACATCCGAACATCATCGAGAACGTTGTTATCAATTGCTTGAAATCCTTGATAAACGGCCTCATATAAAATCGGAAAAATAACAAATCCCGTAATAAACAAGGGACTGTATTCATGCCCAATAAGCACCAATAAAATAATAATAATTGAGGCGACCGGAATAGTTTTAAGTAAGGCTATTTGCGGACGAATAAACGACGCAAACTGAATCCGCCGAATCGATACCCCCCCCAACACCAAAGCAAGTATAAACGATACCCCCACCGCTAGAAACAATCGCCATAATGTGGTCATTAATACCACATACGTATGCTTCATCGCAAGCAAAATCCCTAAATCATGAAACGTCCTCCACGGCGTTGGAAAAATAATATCTTGATGGATCCAAAGCGCCAGGCCACTCCAACACAAGCCAATAAAAGCAATTCCTAAGACATAATAAAAATTCTTTTTATTGAATAAAGTTTTCATCCGGAAGAACACCCCCTAAGATGTGAGCGTTGTATTGATTTATCATAGCAAAATATTGATTCAGCTCTGTTTGACAGGTTATGCTTCTCTCATAATAGATTTGACTACGAGGAATGCTGTGAATCAAGGTCTCTTCACCCAATGCTTGAAAAGTTGGATAAACAGTCGCATCTAACTTTAATAGTTGTGCGACATATTCCGTAGTATTTTGGTTGAGAAAATCGATATTTTCTTCCACATCATCTAAAAATTGAACCACCTCTGGCCTCATGGTATGAATAAATATTCCTGCCTGGGGAATAAGAGAAATTTGATCACTTAATATAGATTGTAAATCAATAATATTGATTTCTAATCCCATTTGTAATTCCAATTTACTTAACACAGGTTCAGCACATAAAATATAATCAACCGTGTTGAACCCAATAAAACGATTTGAGACTACCTCATTAACACTGGTCTCGTACACCACGTCTGATGTTACTTCTTCATGAGCAAGCGCTGCTTTTAGAATAATATCAGGGGTGTTTGCTTCCCCATATGCTGCAACTTGTTTTCCTTCAAGATCTTTTAAATTAACAAGAGGGGTCGCCTTTTGACTCACAATATAGGAATTCCCGGTCGTTAAAACAGCAGCAAAATGATAACTAGTGGCCTCACTTAAATATAGTTTTGCTCCTGCTGTAATGGGTGCAACAATAATATCGTAATTTTCTTGAACTAATTCGCTTGTTAAAATATCAGGTCCTGATACAATTTTAAACGCTAAATCAGAATGATTAAATAATCCCCCTAACGCAATCGCAGGAATACCATCTGGTAATAAGATGGTTAAAACTCCTTCTTCTTCCTTTTTGCATCCACTAACACCCGCTAACACGATGAGTAATAATATAACAAAATACTTTTTCATTTTTTCTACCTCTTATATAGCTATTATACATGATATGCTATCTTCATTATCGTAACATTTGTTACACTTCATCATCATTTATTATTTTAAATCCTTCAAGCACTGATAATGATTGCTATTTTTCCCTTAATTATGGTATAATTTTGGTAACATAAGTTACATAGGAGGACCCCATGAACTCTTTATTTGAAATAGTCACAACCCAATATGCTCACCAATTAATTTTTAAAACCTATGAGCGTCAAGAATTGATTTTCTCAGAACGATCATTATGCAAAACAATGGGTCTTATCATCAAAGGAAAAATGCATATACAAACCTTTTCCTGCGGGGAAGTCCCTTACACCATCCAAACCCTCACTTCTGGAGACATCTTTGGAGAAACATTAATATTCTCGATAAATTCGATGTACCTTGGATTAGGAGTTGCTTTAGAAAAAACGAAAATTGCTTATATTTCTAAATCTAATTTAATCACCATGATGCATGATGATTCACTTTTTTTGCAAGCTTACTTACAAGAAATGGCTGAAAAAAGCATCAATCATCAAGTTCGATTAAAAGTTCTCTTGCAAAAAACAATCCGAGATAAAGTGCTATTTTATTTACAAGAGCAAGCAAAAACCCAAGCGTCTTTGATGGTTAAAATTCCCACCAAAGAAGCTTGGGCAGCTTATTTAAATATTCCACGTCCATCGTTATCACGTGAACTAATTTTTATGGAAAAAGATGGACTAATTAAAAATAATCGTTATAGTATCCTCTTAAATAGTAATACTTGCTTCATATAATCTCGCGTAGTATCCACCACGATGAATTAAATCGTTATGTTTTCCTCGTTCAATAATTCCTTCTTGCCCGAGAACAATGATTTCATCGGCATTTTTAACGGTCGATAACCGATGAGCAATCGTAATCGTTGTCCGTCCATAAGACAATTCTTCTAAAGATTGTTGAATATATGTTTCAGTAATGTTATCAAGCGAAGACGTTGCCTCATCCAAAATCAATATTTTAGGATTTTTTAAAAATAACCGAGCAATCGCTAATCGTTGTTTTTGTCCTCCGGATAACTTAATTCCTCTCTCACCCACCATCGTATGATAGCCTTCATCTTGACTCATAATAAAGTCATGGATGCGGGCTTTTTTTGCTGCCATAACAATTTCTTCATCCGTAGCATCTACTTTTCCATACAATATATTTTCACGAATTGTTCCATAAAACATCACGACATCTTGTTGAACATGACCGATAGCACTGCGAAGATCATCCAAATTATAATCCTTCACGTTGATACCATCTACTAGGATTTCTCCTTCATTGACATCATAAAATCGGGGAATCAATTTGGAAATAGTCGATTTACCAACACCAGTTTCACCAACAAGTGCCACTTTTCTTCCTGCTTCAATGGATAAATTGAAATGATTTAAAATATGAGTCGCTTCACTTTGTTCATATTGAAAACTCACATTCCTAAATTCGATATCACCTTTAAAGTCTTCACGACGAATCGCATTCTCTGGGGATAAGATTGTCGGATTTGTTTCCATTACTTGATAAAACTTTTCAACTCCTGAGAATCCGTTTTGTAATTGTTCCATTGAGTTAGTAATCCGAGCAATAGGCCGAGTAAGAAAATGAATATATAAGAAGAAAGTAGTCAGTTCAATGGTAGTGATATCACCTGTCGCAACAAAGAAACTACCAAACACCAAAACTGCTACATAAGTCAAGTTCATAAAGAAGTCATTTCCAGTAGAATATAATCCGATTTCTCGGAAAGTATTTGATCTTGCTTCTTTATATTGTTCATTAATGACATCAAATTTTTTAATTTCTATGTTTTCATTATTGAACGCTTTGGTGAGACGAATCCCCCCTAAACTACTTTCTGTAATACTATTCAGTTCTCCTTGTGCGGTTCTGGCTAAGCGAAACCCATTTAACATTTTATTCCGTCGAGATAAAGAATATATAATGACAAAAGAAACAAAGATAAAAACGATAACTGTTAATAACCGACTGGTGTTAAATAAAATAAAGAAACTTCCAATAAACATAACGATTGATATAAAAATATCTTCAGGAACATGATGACTCATTTCTGACACATCGTGAAGATAGGTCGTTAAATGAGTCATCAGTTCTCCGGTTTTCTTATCATCATAATATTGATAATCTAACGTTTGAAATTTTTTATACAAATCTTTTCTCATGTCACTTTCAAGACGAATTCCCATAATATGTCCATAATAACCTATAACATACCCCAGAAAAAATTTTATGCCAAATAAGAAAACTAAAAAGCCCCCAATTAGTAAGACGGTTTCAGTCTGACCAATGAAGTCATTTAAAATTTTTTGTGTCACTTGCGGAAACACTAAGTCAATCCCAGCAATAATAAGTGCACAAAATAAATCTAATGTAAACAACTTCCAATGAGGGCGATAATAACGAGCAAATTTTCTAATCATAATCAATCTCTTTCCTCTAAATAGATAATAATGTCATTAATGATTTTTTGATTACTAGTAGAAAGTAGCATCAAGTGGGTAATGTCATCATATATAATTTTCTTCCTCTGAGTACTTACACAAAATTCATATACTTCCTCAATGGCTTTTCGAGGAACCAATTGATCAAGTTCTCCCCACAACACCAAGGTAGGACATTGGTAAGGTATCATTTCAGCTACAACCCGTTTAATAATTTTACGAAACGTCATGAAATATTTGGGCATGGCCGTATTCAAATATGCTCGAGCCACAAAATTAATCGAACGTTTATCATCTTCCATAAGAAAGTTAAGTTTTTGAGCAACTTTCTTTTCATTATTA
>Ga0172377_10000517_pt1 | contig 36364 bp, 25 predicted proteins | sample Pumphouse3metaG_FD_119749 | JGI IMG/M metagenome (GOLD analysis project Ga0172377, IMG submission 119749) | Leachate microbial communities from a municipal landfill in Southern Ontario, Canada - Pumphouse #3 metaG | ecosystem: Engineered > Solid waste > Landfill > Unclassified | place: Canada... | reverse complement strand
ATCAGAGCCTGACCAATTACACCTGCTCCTCCGGTAATTACACATACTTTACCGGTCAGATCTTTAAAACTGATTGATTCCATAATAATTAATTAAATTAAGTTCCTTATAAAATTTATAATTCTCTTTAGTGATTATATCTATTGGTGTATAATTTTCGGCGGGTACATTTTCTTTTTGTATCAGATATCTAAAGAGAGTCTCCACCGATTGATACCCCTGTTCTTCAGGATGCTGACAAATTAGAAAATCTATTACATTATTTTCCAGATATTCGACATTCCGTTTAATAAGATCATGACCTATAATCTTTATTTTTCCTTTCCTTATCCCGTTCTTCTTCAGATAATCACCTATACGATAAGCCTGAGAATTTGTTACAAATATTCCGTCAATTTTTTTAATCTTTTTAAAAGTCTTATCCAGTATCGGGAAGTAATTATCCTCAGATAGATTTTCTATCTCCAGTGTTGTTAATTTTTTTATTCCTCTGGGATCATTCTCTTTAAAATATTTATAAAATCCTTTTTCACGTTGTTTCAGATGGTTCAGATTGTCTCTTTCCTGACCAAAATGGACAATTAAAATATTTGCTGTACCCGGCAGAGAAAAATCTAAAAGCTTTGCTGTTAATGCTCCGCTTTGGAAAGAATTCTGACCGATATAGCTTAATTTTGGACACCCCTTTAAATTTGAGTCTATGAAAACATAGGGGATCTTTAACTTTCCTAATTTAGTTACTATGTCTTCTGTTTCCCTTGAGAAATAGGGGGCAAGTACAACTCCTTCAGGCGGATTTTTTAAAATTTCTTCTGCTTCAATACGAAAAGAATCAGGATCATTTTGGGAAAATTGATAAATCAGGATTTTAACACCATACGTGGTAAGTTCTGTCATCGCCTTCTGAACGCCAATAAGAGGCTTATTCCAGTAGGACTCTTTTGAAATTGGTTTTGGAAACAGAAGGGCAAAAACGTGATATTTTTTTGAAGCCAGGGTACTTGCCATGATATTTGGATGGTAATTCATCTTTTTAAGAATCTCCTTGATCTTTTTTTTTGTTTCAGGCGAAACTTCCCCACGATGATGAATTACACGATCCACCGTTCCAATTGATACATTAGCCTCCTTAGCGATGTCCTTAATCCTTATTTTTTTCAGCTCTTTTATAATAGTATATTTAAAACGTTAGTTATGTCCGGATTATAATTAAAATAATCATTGGATTAATTTGTAATAGAACAAAGTTAATGCTTTTTTTGATATGTCGTGTTCGTACACGGTAAAATATATTATATAACATATTTTAGGTTCTTTTTTTGAAATATCTATTGTAAATACCAAAAATACTTCTAATTTCGTGTGCGAACACGGTATAAACTATTTTATTTAACAGAAGATTATTAAAATCAATGAACTTTTGAAGAAAAATTTAAAATAAGTTTTTTAAAAAAGAATCTGTGAAAGATAATAATAATAGTAAAAAGTAATAATGTTTTTTAATCAATTAATATAAAATTTTAATAATCATGAAATTAGGAAAATATAGTTTTGGAGTAGGCGATCGTTTCAATCATGAAGGCGCAGCTCAGCTAAATGCAATTATTGAAGCAGGAAAACACGGAATTGAAATGACACCGGTTTGGAATAAATCTAACCGTGAACATACAATAGTTAATTCTGAACCAAAAGGAACACGAATAGAAGCGGATGAAGCTGTAAAAACAATGGGATGGGAAAAAGATTACAGAGTAGATGCTGATCATATTAATCTGAGTACAGTGGATCGTTTTATTGATTGTTCCGATTTTTTTACCTTGGATGTTGCTTCTTATATAGGTAACAAACCGTCCGCTAAAGATGCTGCAGTTTTTTATGATTTATGTCATGGACTTGGAGAAAAAGTTGAGGTACCGGGTATTGACGAACCAATTTCAGTTAATGATTCCTTATTAAAAGAGGTGGCTGGTAATTTTTTGGTTGCTGTTAAGGAGGCAGGTAAAATTTATCGTCATATTGCAGATAAGAAAGGTGCTGATAATTTTATTACTGAAATTTCTATGGATGAAGTAGAAACTCCACAGACTCCTGTGGATATGTTCTTTATCTTAAAAATGATTGCAGATGAGAAGATTCCTGCACAGACTTTTGCTCCTAAATTTACAGGACGTTTTAATAAAGGAGTTGATTACAGAGGCGATGTAAAACAATTTACAAAAGAATTTGAAGAGGATATTCTTGTAATAGATTATGCCGTTAAACAATTTGGACTTCCGGAAAATTTGAAACTTAGCATCCATTCAGGGAGTGATAAGTTTACGATTTATCCTGTTATGGGAAGTATAATCAAAAAGTACGACAAAGGGATTCACGTTAAAACAGCAGGTACAACATGGCTTGAAGAGGTTATTGGATTAGCTCTTGGCGGAGGTAAAGGTCTGGAAGCCGCAAAACACATATATGCTGAATCTTTAAAACGTAAAGATGAACTTTGTGCTCCTTATGCTGATGTAATTGATATTGACATGAAAAATCTTCCTTCAGTAGAAGAAGTAAAGGGCTGGAGTAGTGAAAAATATGCAAATACACTTCGTCATATTCCTGGACATACCGATTATAATTCAAATTTCCGTCAGCTGATACATGTGGGTTACAAGGTAGCTGGCGAAATGGGAGAGACTTATACTAATTTACTTGAAGAACATTCTGAGATTATTGGTAAATGTGTAAGTGAAAATATTTTTGAAAGACATATTAAAAGACTTTTTAGTCTATAAATTTGTCGTATTTGAAAATATGATTCTTGCTAAATTAAAAATTTATAAAAAGATAGATAATATGAAGAAATTTATGGATGAAGATTTTTTGCTGCAGACAGAAACAGCAAAAACATTGTATCATAAGCATGCAGAGAAAATGCCTATTTTCGATTATCATTGCCATATTAGTCCTAAAGAAATAGCAGAAGACAAGAGTTTTAAGACACTTACAGAAATATGGCTATATGGTGATCATTATAAATGGCGTGGAATGCGCTCAAATGGAGTAGCAGAAAAATACTGCACAGGGGATGCTTCTGATTGGGAAAAATTTGAAAAGTGGGCAGAGACAGTCCCAAATACTTTAAGAAATCCTTTGTACACATGGACTCATATGGAACTAAAACGCTTTTTCGGGATTACAGATCTGTTGAATCCGAAAACCGCAAGAAAAATATATGATGAATGCAACGAAAAACTAAATACTCCTGAATACAGTTGCCGTAATATTATTAAAAGAGCCAATGTAAAGACTATTTGTACTACAGATGATCCTGTTGATACGCTGAAATATCATCGCCAGATTAAAGAGAACGGTTTCGGAGTTGATGTGCTTCCTGCATGGCGTCCTGATAAAGCAATGATGGTTGAAGATCCTTCTTTTTATATTAATTATATGAAAGAACTTGGGAAATCTGCGGATATGAATATTGTTTCATATAATGATTTAATTGACGCACTGACTTTACGTCACGATTTCTTTCATGAAAACGGCTGCCGTTTATCAGACCATGGACTGGATACTGCTTTTGCCGAAGATTACACCGATAGCGAAATCAAAGCAATTTTTAATAAGGTAATGGGTGGTAATTCTCTTACACACGAAGAAATTCTTAAATTTAAATCATGTATGCTTTATCAATTTGGTTTGATGGATCATTCCAAAGGATGGACACAACAATTCCATATAGGAGCACAGCGAAATAATAATACACGATTATTCAAAAAACTCGGACCCGATGTTGGTTTCGATTCTATAGGTGATATGCCGATAGCCGCTTCTCTGGGTAAATTGCTGGATCGTCTGGATATGGAGGACAAGTTATGTAAAACTGTTTTGTATAATTTGAATCCTGCAGACAACGAAATTTATTCTACTATGATCGGTAATTTTCAGGACGGTTCTGTTCCCGGCAAAATACAGTATGGTTCGGGCTGGTGGTTCCTTGATCAGGTAAATGGAATGAAAAAGCAGATGGATGCTCTTTCAAATATGGGATTATTAAGCCGTTTTATCGGAATGCTTACCGACTCCAGGAGCTTTTTGTCATATTCACGTCATGAATGTTTTCGTCGTACATTGTGCAATATATTAGGCAATGATGTTGAAAATGGAGAAATTCCTGCTGAGATGGATTTGCTTGGAGAAATGGTTGAAAATATCAGTTATAACAATGCCAAAAATTATTTTAATTTTTAAAATATAGAAATAAAATACCTGAATTCCGCAAGTGAGTTTTGTTGCAAGTCCTAATCGTATAGAGACTGATTTGACATTATATGGATTGTTATAGATGATTTCTTGCGGATTTTAGGTGTTATTCTAAGACAAATAGTTCTTGTATTTTGTAATTTTTTTAATAAAATAAAGAGTATCTAAAATAGATTCTTAATTTTGTTACAAAAGCAGAAGCTATTTGTTTTTTTAAATAATACTATGAATAAAAAAATTGTAACATTTGGGGAAATTATGTTACGTCTGGCAACGCCTGGCTATTTGCGTTTTTCCCAGTCTGATAATTTATCCGCAACTTTTGGCGGAGGTGAAGCAAATGTAGCTGTGTCACTTGCTAACTATGGATTTTCTGTAGATTTTATTACACGTTTGCCGGAGAATGATATTGCCCGTGCATGTATAATGGATTTGCATAAATATGGTGTAGGAACTAAATATATAGCAAAAGGAGGAGATCGTGTAGGCATTTATTATCTGGAATCAGGAGCTGTTTCACGTGGAAGTAAAGTAGTTTATGACAGAGCATACTCTTCATTTGCTGATATTAAACCTGGAATGATAGACTGGGATGTTGTTTTTGAGGGAGCAGAATGGTTTCACTGGACTGGAATTACTCCTGCTGTTTCTCAGGGAGCTGCTGATGTTTGTCTTGAAGCCGTTAAAAAAGCTAATGAAAAAGGGATAACAGTTTCCTGTGATTTGAATTACAGGAAAAATCTCTGGAAATACGGGAAAACAGCTATGTCTGTTATGCCTGAGCTCGTTGCTTGCAGTGATGTTATTCTTGGAAATGAAGAGGATGCAGAGAAAGTATTGGGAATAAAGGCAGAAGGAGTAGATGTAACAGGAGGAAAAATTAACGGTGCTGCTTATGAATTTGTTTCCAAACAGATAATGATACGTTTCCCACGTTGTAAAAAAGTAATTACCACATTGCGTGGTTCTATAAATGCTAACCATAATACATGGTCGGGAGTTCTCTGGGACGGAAAAACATTATATACTGCACCAACTTATCAGATTACACATATTGTAGACAGAGTAGGTGGTGGTGATTCCTTTATGGGAGGATTAATCTGTGGATTACTGAAATATAAAGATGATCAGAAGGCACTGAATTTTGCAGTAGCTGCTTCATGTTTGAAGCATACCATCTATGGTGACTATAATCAGGTAACTGTAGATGAGGTTGAAAAACTTATGAATGGTGATGCTTCAGGTCGTGTAGCCAGATAATAAAAATATAAAAATAAATATGTCAAGATTCAGTAAATTAGATACACTTATAGTCATTAGAGATACTCCAATGATTCCTGTTTTTTATAATGTAGATATTGAAATTTCAAAACAAGTAGTTAAGGCCTGTTATGAAGGAGGTGTCAGAGCTTTTGAATTTACCAATAGAGGTGATTTTGCGCAGGAAGTTTTCGGTGAGGTTTATAAATATGCAGCTAAAGAATGCCCTGATATGGTTGTAGGTGTGGGTTCTGTTGTTGATCCTGCCACTGCCGGTATGTATATGCAGATGGGAGCTAATTTTATTGTAGGTCCTTTGTTTAATCCTGATGTTGCAAAAATTTGTAACAGACGTTGTGTACCATATTCACCAGGTTGCGGAAGCGTAAGTGAAGTTGGTTTTGCACAGGAAGCTGGTTGTACTTTAATTAAAGTATTTCCTGGAGGTGTACTTGGTACATCTTTCGTTAAGGGTATTCTTGCTCCTATGCCATGGACTAAACTGATGGTAACAGGAGGCGTTAAACCTACTCAGGAAAATCTTGAAGGATGGTTTAATGCAGGTGTTACAGCTGTAGGAATGGGTAGTAACCTGTTTCCTAAAGATGTTATTGCAGCAAAAGATTGGAATAAAATTACAGAACTTTGTAAAAGTGCATTTAAAATTATTAAGAGTTTAAAAAAATAAAATACTTAAATCAATAATACTTTTCATTTATTTAAATCAATAAAACTATATGAATAATTCTTCAAAAATGACAAATTTCCGATGGGTAATTTGTTCACTCCTTTTTGCCGCTCTGACTATCAATTATTTAGACCGGCAGGTTTTGTCCCTGACATGGGATGAATTTATAAAGCCTGAATTTCACTGGGATGAAAACAATTACGGTACAATTACTGCATATTTTTCTCTGGCATATTCTGTATTTATGCTGTTTGCCGGGAAATTTATTGATTGGATGGGATCCAAAAAAGGTTATTTATGGTCTATAGGTGTATGGTCAACAGGTGCCATGCTTCATGCATTTTGCGGTATTATCACAGAACATGTTGTAGGTTTACATACCCATACAGAATTATTAAATGCAACTGGTGATGTAGCCCTTATGATTTCTACCGTTAGTATGTTTGCCTTCTTAGGTGCACGTATTGTACTTGCTCTTGGTGAATCTGCCAGTTTCCCTGCTGCTATTAAAGTTACAGCTGAATATTTCCCAAAGAAAGACCGTGCTTATAGTACAGCTTTATTTAATTCAGGTGCTTCCATTGGTGCTTTAGCTGCTCCTTTAACAATCCCTCTGTTAGCTAAAGCTTTTGGATGGGAGATGGCTTTTGTTGGAATTGGTGCTTTAGGTTATATATGGATGGGATTTTGGATATTTCTTTATAAAAAGCCTAAAGAAAATCCTCGTGTAAATGCTGCTGAACTTGAATACATTAATCAGGACAAAGAAGCAGATGCAAAAATCATTGGTGTCAATGTTGAAAATTTAGATGAAGATGGGGAAGAAAAAGTTCCATTTTGGAAATGTTTCAAACACAGACAGACATGGGCTTTTGCTTTTGGTAAATTTATGACTGATGGTGTTTGGTGGTTTTTTCTGTTCTGGACACCTTCTTATCTGTTTACAGAATTCGGAATTAAAATGACAGATGGTCTTGGAATGGCTTTAATTTTTACTCTGTATGCTATTGTTACTGTATTATCAATTGTAGGAGGGAAAATACCAACACTAATTATTAATAGAACAGGTCAGAATCCATATAAAGCAAGGATGCGTGCTATGTTGATTTTTGCTTTCTTCCCATTGCTTGTATTATTTGCACAACCGCTTGGAGTATATTCCCCATGGATTCCTGTACTTTTGATTGCTATTGCTTGTGCAGCACACCAATCATGGTCAGCTAATATTTTCTCAACTGTTGGAGATATGTTCCCTAAAAATGTTATAGCATCTGTTACCGGTATTGGCGGTATGGCTGGAGGTCTTGGATCATTTTTTATTCAGAAATCTGCTGGTGAAATATTTGTATATTCTGGTGCAACACAGATGCATTTCTTAGGATTCGTAGGTAAACCTGCAGGATATTTTGTTGTGTTTTGTTTTTGTGCTGTTGCTTATCTTATTGGTTGGACTGTAATGAAAGCTATAGTTCCTAAATACAAACCTATTACTAAGATGTAAGACTCAGGTTAAAACGAACTATATTTTTTTAGAGAAAGGGATGTATCAAAAACGATACATCCCTTTCTGTTTTTTTCGTAAGGGTTTTTACATAAATAATGAAAGATTGATTTTGACTTTTTATGTTGATTTGAGTTTTTAAATAAGTAGCAAAATGTTTGCGAACTTATTTAATAATATTAATTATGTTTGCGGATATAATTTTAGGAAAATTGATTAAATTTACAAAATTGACGTTTAAATGAAATGGATTTAAATATTGTATAACTATCGAAGATTGTTAATAGAATGTATAGATTTAGTAAGGAACTGTATAACAAATTAATTACATTTAAAACGTCGGAATAAAATTTATAAACTTTTTATATAAAATTCAATGGAAAAAAGAACTAAAAAAAATTATGCATTGCCTATTGCAATGATGTTTGCGCTATTTTTTATGATAGCGTTTGTAACAGGTCTTCAAAATCCCTTTGCTGTAATAGTTAAGAGTCAGTTTCATGCTAGTAATTTTCTTTCGCAGTTAGGAAATTTCGCTAATTTTATTGCATATGCCTGTATGGGAATTCCTGCAGGAATTATGCTTGAAAAAATCGGTTATAAGAAAACTTCTCTGGTTGCTGTAACGGTAGGATTTGTTGGAGTTGGAATTACATTCCTGTCAGGGATATTAGGAAGTTTTTCTGTATATCTTTTAGGTGCATTAATTTCTGGATTTTCTATGTGTATGCTTAATGTAGTGGTTAATCCAATGCTTAACACACTCGGAGGAGGTGGAAACAAAGGTAACCAGTTGATACAATTCGGTGGATCATGTAATTCTATTGCTGCAACCATTGCTCCTGTGCTTATCGGTTATCTTATGGGGTCTAATGAATCTATGCGTACTATAGCAAAAGCTAATCCGGCATTGTTTATTGCTATGGGAATTTTTGCACTGGTATTTATAGTTCTTGCTTCTATGGATATTCCAGAACCTAATGTTGCTATTAATAAAAAAGATATCGAAAAGAAAGATCCTTACAGTCATTTTTCTTTCCGTCATTATATTTTTGGAGTTATAGCTATATTCGTCTATGTAGGGATTGAAGTTGGAATTCCTAATATAGCTAATCTATTTATGACCAATCAGGCAGCTATGGATCCTACTATAGCAGGATCTGTAGTTGGAACATATTGGTTTCTGATGCTTATAGGACGATTGATAGGTGGATTTACAGCAGGTAAAATTTCGAGTAAGGCAATGCTGGGAACTGTTTCTTGTTTCCTGTTTATTTTAGTTGTTTGTGCTATATTTACTCCGGTTACTTCTATGTTTGATATGCCTGTATTTCAGTCTGATATTTCTTTTGGAATAGCTAAGGTTCCTCTTTGTATTATGCTTCTTATTGTAGGAGGACTTTGTACTTCGGTAATGTGGGGTAGTATATACAATCTTGCTGTTGAAGGACTTGGAAAATATACGGCTAAAGCATCCGGATTTTTCATGGTAATGGTTTGTGGTGGAGGTATCTTACCTGCATTCCAGGGATATCTTGCCGATGTGTTTTCTTATATGACAAGTTACTGGGTAATTGCAGCAGGTTTGGCCTATATTTTCTTTTTTGCAATTTTCGGTTCAAAGAATGTTAATAAGAATATTGTTACAGAATAAAAATACAAAAATAACAAAGAAAAGTCTGATCTTTATGATCAGACTTTTTTTTGTTAAAAGATATATATAGGAATAAATCAGAACGTATGCTTTAATTATAGTTTTATATATTTATGATTCTATTAAAAATACACTTATGAATAAGAATATTCTCTTTCTTCTCTTTGCTTTTTTTGTTTCTTTTAATTTAGTTGGACAGCCTTTACCAAATACAGATTTGCAATGGAATAGATTATTAAATCCTGCCGGTAAACAATTGGTCTTTGGAGATCCTGAATCAGAAAATCATGCACTTGATGCTTCTCTTTCTCCTGATGGCAGATGGATTGCGGTTGAGGAAAGAAAAAATATTATTTTTATTGATGTAAAAAAGGAGAAAATTGTTTATAAATTTTCTCTGAATTCCTGCGGAATACTCAAAAAAGTAAAAAGTACCTATTCTGGTATTTCCTGGATTGTTAATGATTCAGGACAATCTGTCTTATTAAGTGTGGAAGGTTCAAAAAAATCATATGTTATTTGTGTTTCATGGGATGGCAATTCTGCTAAACTGCAAGATTATTATACTTATACGCCCCATAATTCTGCTAAATATGCACTTCCGAATCAGATGCTTATGCGACATGAAGGGCAGGAGGACTATTTATATGTGGTTTTAAACGGAAATAATGAACTGGTCAAAAAAAATGCAAAAGATAAATCAGTTGTTTGGATAAGACCTACGGGGGTTGCTCCGTTTGGATTAGTAGAATCTAAAGGAAAAATTTATGTATCTAACTGGGGTGGTCGGCTGCCTGAAGAGGGAGATAATAATGTGGCAGGTGTTCCATGGGGTAAGGCTCGTATCGATCCACTCACAGGTGCTACACGTGAAGGGAGTGTTTCAGTATATGATCCTGAAGATGGGAAACTTATAAAAGAAATTGTTACAGGATTACATCCTGGAAATATGGTAGTTTCCAAATGCGGTAAATATATATATGTTGTAAATGCCAATAGTGATAATGTATCGGTAATTAATACCACAAAAGATGAAATATGCGAAACTATAACGGTGAGATTACAGCCTGATATTAACCACTTCTGGGGAGATTCTCCTAATGCTGTAGCAGTATCTTCCGATGGTAAATATCTTTATATAGCAGAAGGAATGGATAATGCTGTTGCTGTTGTAAGGCTGGGGAAATTTTCTTCTGCAAAAGGCAAAGAAGAAAGAAGTATTGTGGAGGGTTTTATTCCAACAGGAGCTTATCCTTCTTCAATTGTTTTGTCAGGGAAGAAACTTTATGTTACAAATTTTGAGAATAAAGGTGCAGGAATTCCCAAACCACAGGGAGAGAAGAATATAATGGCCTATAATTCACATAAATTAATGGCTTCAGTTTCGGTGATTCATATTCCGAATAAACGGAAGCTTAAAAAATATAATCGAGAGGTAATTGTATTAAATAATATACAACGGTTACAATCGGTTAATCTTCCTGCACGAAAAAATATTGCAAAGAAACCTGTTCCTGAAAGAATAGGGGAACCATCTGTATTTAAACATGTTATATATATAATAAAAGAGAACAGAACTTATGATCAGGTATTAGGTGATATAGAAAGAGGAGAAGGTGCATCATCTTTGTGTGTTTACGGAAAGGAAATTACTCCAAATACTCATAAGCTAACAGATGAATTTCTTTTGATGGATAATTATATGGTAGCTGGAAAATGTTCAGCCGAAGGTCATCAATGGACAGATGCTTCAATAGTTACCGATTATTTGGAGAGAAATATTGGTGCATGGTACAGAGGATATCCTCATGTTCAGAGAGATGCTCTGGTTTATGCACCTACAGGTTTTATCTGGAATAATGCTATAAAGCATAATAAGACCGTGAAAATTTACGGAGAAACATCAATACCTGAATTTGATCACAATAAGTACGGATGGAAAGATTTTTATGAAGGTTATCTGAAAGGAGATATTCCTCCTTTTAAAAATTCTACCATTATTGCAGATGTAAAACCTCTTCTTAGCAAGGAATATCCTGGGTATGACAGTCACTGTTTCCCGGATGTTCTTCGTGCAGATATTTTTATTCGGGATCTAAAAAAATATGAACAAATGAATGGGGATCAGCTACCTCATTTGATGGTGCTTGCTTTACCGAATGATCATACGGCAGGCACTAACTCTAATTTTCCGACACCACGTGCAATGGTGGCAGATAATGATCTGGCATTGGGGAGAATAGTTGAAGCCGTGAGTAATAGTCGTTTCTGGAAGAATACCGTTATTTTTGTGACCGAAGATGATTCTCAGTCAGGTTGGGATCATATTTCAGCTTATCGTACAGTAGGCCTTGTTATTAGTCCTTATTCAAGAAAGAAAGAAGTAGTTCATACGGCATATAATCAACCTTGTATAATCCATACTATAGAACAAATTCTTGGGATTTCACCTATGAATATTATGGACGCCATTGCTCCTTTAATGACGGATTGTTTTACAAATACTGCAGATGTTCGCGGATATAAAACTGTGAAAAATAATATACCTCTTGATGAAATGAATAAGAAACTTTCTGATATCAAAGGTAAGGCTCTTCATTATGCCAAAAAAAGTATGGATCCTCAGTTCGACCATATTGATGCCGGGAATGATGATTTGTTGAATAAGATTCTTTGGTTTGCTGCCTGTAAGGATAAAAAATATCCATACAAGTTCGATGGAAAGGGAGAGGATGAAGATGAGGACGACTAATAGAAAATACAAATATTGGAATAATGTGTTAATTATTTTTATTGACTAAGCAATTGTAATTATAGCTATGTCAATTTTGAAGAACCTGTCTGTTGATTAAGGACAGGTTTTAGAGCAGGGTTTTGTCTTTCGTGTTATATTTTTAGGTGGCAATAATGAGTTTGATTCCTACATCGTCTAACATCTTTGCCATTGAATCAGTAATTCCGTCATCTGTAATAACTATATCTATGTTTTCGAGTGCACATACATTGCCAAATCCTCTTTTCCCAAATTTAGAAGAATCGGCCAGAATAATTGTTTTAGAAGAAGCCTCTATCATTTTTTTTGATAATAACGCTTCTTCGATATTAGAATTAGTGATTCCCCGTTCTTTATCTATACCATCAACACCGAGAAATAGCTTAGAACATGTAAAATTACTGAATGCCTGAACCGCATATTCTCCTCGTACGGAGAGTGATTTTTTGCAAAGGTTTCCTCCAAGTTGAATAATGCTGATGTTGTCTGCTTCATTTAATAAAAAAGCAACCGGTAACGAAGGGGTTACTACGTTTAAATGACCTATGGGTTTTATCTGTTCTGCAAATTTATAGATAGTTGATCCTGAAGAAACAATAATAGAGTCGTTTTCCTCAATTAGTTTTGCTGCTTCTATAGCAATCTTTTTCTTTTCTTCATTTCTTATTTTACCTTTTATTTGTACGCTAATGTCTGGTACATGTGGGTTAATTGGTGTGGCGCTTCCATGAGTGCGAAAGAGAAGGTTTCTTTCTTCCAGAGCTTTCAGGTCTTTTCTTATGGTTACGGTGGTTACGTCTAATTCTTTGGCTATTTCGGTTACTTTAATATATTGTTGTTTTTTTAATTGCTCTAGAATATAAATGTGGCGTTCGGCTATACTTTTCATGATCTTGTTTAGTAGTAAAAAAATATATAATTAATTATTATTACAAAGTTACTAAATTTTGTGACAGATATTCCTTTTGTGATTTTCAATATACTTTTTTATTGAGTAAGTAATATGCTAAAAGAAAAGAAATAGCGCAAAATGGATGAAGATGTTTGAGTGCGCAGTATTAGAATATTGTTTATTGATGCAGAAGCTGTTATATAAATCGCGCAAAAAGTTGTTAATTTATAGTCATAGAGTTTGACAAAACACAGGAATAGCAGGAGAAGCAGATTGCTGAATTTGCTGAATTAGCAAAGGGTTATTTACTTCTTTAGTAAATATTTTGATTTTTTTTAGTTAAAAAAAGTAATAAAAAACAAAAAATAATAATTTATTATACTTATTTGTGTTAAATTGTGAAAGAATTTGATAGCAGATGAAATAAAAACAAAGAAAAGTAGTCTTAAACGAAACAATAATTACGGAGTAATGATTTTTTCAATATAGTTGTTTTTAAATCATTAAACTTTTGAATTAATTTTATTTTTTATTCGTTTTCGTAAAAAAACATAAAAGAATTATCAGTTGATCATGAAAAATTTGTTAGTTCCTGTTCGGCACAAAGAACTTTTACTTAAAGAGAAAATCAATCCTATTTATAAGAAATAAGGGAACAATTCGTTTTATAAGACTATATATAAAGGGGAGTGATACTGAGGCTTGTCAAATGTTTTAAATTAAATACTTATTGTGATGAATAGAGTATTGATAATGTGCTTATTATTTGGTGTTTGGATTCATACCTATTTGCGAACCCAAACATATAGATCTATTAAAATCTGGTTCATAAAAACAAAGGACCTGTTGAAGTATTTTATGAATTCAATACCGTCGATGAAGAAAAGAAACGTTTCCGTTTTCGACCGTGATGGAACAATTTTAGAACAAGTTCCTTATTTTAAGTTCCGCCATGCTTTTTATCCATATTTCTATAAGGTTTTGAAAAAACGGAATGATAAAGTCTCTATATATAAATTGGCTATTTTCGACAGAATAGTTAAAAATGGAGATTATGTCGGTAAAGTATATGTTGAGGGATTGGGTGCTTTTTTTGGCAGAGCATACCTACGAAGAGATAGAAGTTTTTATCTCGGGATGAAAGAATTAGTTACCATATAGGTTGTAAAACAGATCCTGGATCTTTTGATCCCTAATAACTTAATTTTTTACTAATTATTAAATCTAATAAAATATGAAAAAAGGAAAACTTTATGTATTTGTACTGTTGTTTTTCCTGGTTTGTTTTGGATGTAAAGACAATAGTAATGACATTGTGATGGAGACGTATGATCCTTCTAAACCAGTCGAATTAACTTCATTTTATCCCGATTCAGGTCGTATCCGTGAGAAAGTAATTCTTGAGGGAGAAAACTTTGGGTCAGACCCTGAAAAGATCAAGGTTTATTTTAACAATAAACAGGCAGCTATTGTCGGCTCAACTGGCAGACGCATGTACATTGTGGTGCCACGTGTACTCAAAGAAGAGTGTAATGTATCGGTTGTTATGGGTAAGGATTCTGTCGTTTATGATCAGAAGTTTCGGTATAAGGTTACTATTTCGGTTACCACTGTGGCTGGCGACGGCACTTACGCTACCCGGACGGGTGCGCTTGAACAATCGCAGATCGCCCCGTTCCAGTTGGACGTAGACCAGAATGATAATATCTTTGTAGGGACTGACAATCCTATCTCCGGTGCTGCTAGTTACTCAAGTGCAGGTCTTGTGCGGATCAATGAGTCGGAGAATATTATGGAATTGGTCAACCAATTTCCTAATGTAAATAACAGTCGTTTTGAAGGGATTTGTGCGGATAAGAATACGGGGATCTTATATACGGCAGTGAGGACTGGAACGCTTGAATATGCCATAATAGATCCGGCCAACGGATGGATCCCTCGGTATCGTACCATGACATGGAAATCTGGAAGTATTTATCCAATACCTACGGCCAACGGTAATTATATGGGATATAATCCGGCTGATAAGCATATGTACACAAGGTACTCTACCGGTCAGATTGTCAAAATTGACCCGGAAACCGGTGAAGCGGAAATCATATTCCAAACGCCGGAACAGGGGACCAGCATTGGTATCGATTTTGATCCAACACATCCCAATATGCTGTATCTCGCAGGATATAATAGCGGTACTATGGCACATGGCATCTGGCGTCTGGATATCAACGACCCGGAGAATTCGTGGACGAGACTGAATACTTCGAAAACTTCCGGTCACCGCGACGGGCCGATTGAAGGGGCATTGTTTAATACTCCTTACGGGTTGAAATTCGACCAGGACGGACTGTGTTATATTTCGGATTATTATAACTATTGTATTCGTAGATACGATCCGGCCAGCGGAATGGTGGAGACCGTGCTGGGAATACCCGGGGTAAAAGGGATGAAGGACGGGGGGAAGGAAGAAGCCCTGTTTAGCCAGCCTACTGCTGTAGGTATCGGTATGGATGGAACGGTTTATATAGCCGACCGCGCTAACAGACGGGTCAGAAAGTTGTCTATTGAGTAATGTACTTTTTAAAAAAAAACTTATGAAAAGGGACTTATTGTTTTTATTATTTTTTTTCGCAAGCATTTCACTTTTTGCCCAGGAAATTTACAATATGGAAGGTGTTATTTATGACGAAACCGGTCAGACTTTGCCTGGAGCTGCCGTTTATTTGAAAAACAAAGTGGGTATTGGAACAACTTCTGACACTAATGGAAAATTCAAAATAAAAGCTTCACGGGGAGATATGATCGTGTTTTCTTTTATTGGCTACGAAATGGTGGAATACTTGGTGACAGAAGAACACAAGGATTTAAAAATTAATTTTATCACCACTTCCCACAAATTGGATGAAGTGGTTGCAGTAGGTTTGGGAAGTGTTCAACGGAAGATATCTTCCGTAGCAGCCGTTACCAGTGTAGATGTGGGGCTGTTGCAAGCGCCAACCACATCTGTTGCCAACCTACTGGGAGGTAAGGTTGCCGGAGTTATTAGTATGCAAACGAGCGGTGAGCCAGGGCAAAACATATCGGAGTTCTGGGTGCGTGGTATCGGCACTTTTGGTGCCAGTAGCGGAGCTTTGATATTGATCGACGGCTTGGAGGGAAACCTCAATTCTATTGATCCGGCCGATATCGAAAGCTTTTCCGTATTGAAGGATGCTTCTGCTACGGCGGTTTATGGTGTAAGAGGGGCGAATGGTGTTGTAATCATAACTACCAAACGTGGTCAGGAAGGCAAACTCTCTATTACTGGTCGTTTTAATGTTTCGCTTTCACACTTGCAACGAATTCCAAAATACCTGGGTGCATACGATTATTCTCTTTTGGCTAACGAAGCTATGGAAGTCAGGGGAGAATCACCACTATACAATAAAACGGAAATGGCAATTATAGAAAATAACCTGGATCCTGATATGTATCCTGATGTCAGTTGGCAGGATGAGGTGCTTAGAAAGAACTCATTAAAGCAATCGTATTATGTCAGCGCCCGAGGTGGTGGAAGTATAGCGAGATATTTCCTCAGTCTGGGTGGAACCAACGAATCGGCTGCATACAAATATGATAAGAATAGTGCATATTCCTCTAATGTAGGCTATAAGACCTATAGTTTTAGATCAAACCTCGACATAAATCTAACCAAAAGCACAGCGCTATATTTTGGATCTGACGGCTATTTATCTATTAATAGTATGCCGGGAATGGGCAACACTGATTATATTTGGATGGCGCAGTCACAGCTTAATCCCATGTACCTGCCGACAATTTATTCCAACGGAATGTTCCCGGCTGCAGGCGAAAATGCAGATTCCTCGCCTTATGTTATGATTAATCAGACCGGAAAAAAAACCAACGAAAATTTTAAAGGAAAATTTACCGTTGCGCTTAGTCATGATTTATCTGCCTTGTTAGAAGGCCTTAGGATTCGGGCACAAGGGGCTTACGATGTGCAGCACTATTTTTCTGAAAGTCGATATATCCAGCCCGCCCTGTACATGGCTTTGGAAAGAAGAACCGATGGGTCCCTGGTGATGCGCGAGATGGTAAAAGCCACTCCTGCATCTTATTCCAAGTATATGAATCAGTATCGAAAATACCACTTTGAAACTACTGTTAATTACAACAATGTATTTGGAGATGATCACCGGGTATCAGGTTTGCTTTATTATTATCTGAGCGACCATAAGTATACAAAAAATGCGACCAATAACATGACTGCCATTCCGGTACGATATCAAGGTTTTTCGAGCCGTTTTACCTATAGTTTTAAGGATACTTATATGACTGACTTTAATTTTGGTGTTACCGGTTCGGAAAATTTCCAGCCTGGTCGTCAGTATGGATTTTTCCCGTCGGTGGCAATAGGATGGGTTCCTTCAAGCTATCAGTGGGTAAAAGACAACATAAGCTGGGTCAGTTTCTTTAAGATAAGAGCATCATATGGTATGGTTGGGAATGACCGGCTGGCTGGTACTAGTAGATTTCCCTATATGACTAAGGCAAAACTGAGTAATAGTTCTGTTTACGAATCTATTAGTAAAGTGGAAACTCTGAATGAATCGACTGTTGGTGCCGATAATTTGGAATGGGAAAAAGCCAAGAAAGCCGATATAGGAATTGAAGGACGTTTTTTCAAAGACAATTTGTCGTTTGTTATCGATTTTTTCAACGATCAACGTGACGGAATTTTCCAGCCGCGTGCTCAGGTGCCGGAATATGTGGGGTTAACCGATATGCCTTATGGTAATGTTGGTCGTATGAAAAGTTTTGGATCGGATGGCAATATTTCGTTTACACACAAGATCAACAAGAACATGAATTTTACCTTGCGGGGTAACTATACTTATTCCGATACTAAAATACAGGACTGGGAGCAGTCTTATATGGAATATCCGTACCTGTTTTATACCGATTTCCCGAACGGTGTTCATCGCGGATACCAGTCACTCGGGTTGTTTAAGGATGATGCAGACATCAAACAAAGTCCCATTCAGTCCTTTGGTACATACCTGCCGGGCGATATTAAATACAAAGATGTGAATGGTGACGGAAAGATTGATGCGACCGACAAGGTTCCATTGTCGCGCAGCACCTATCCTATGCTGATGTACGGATTTGGAGGGGAAATCCAATACAAAAAATTGACTGTTGGCGTGTTATTTAAAGGCACCGGACGTACCGATTATTACCGTGTAGGCCAATATGTAAATCATAATGGTATTTCAGGCAATAACGGGATGGGCTATGTTCCTTTCTACGGAGGCGTAACGGGCAATGTGTTGACAATGGCCAATGATCCGAAAAATCGTTGGATCCCGATGGATTATGCCCTCGCTCATAACATAGATCCTGCTCTGGCAGAAAATCCCGACGCTATTTTACCGCGGTTGCAATATGGGAAAAACAACAATAACTCGCAGAAATCCGACTTCTGGAAAGGAGATGGCCGCTACCTGCGTTTGCAGGAAGTTACGATAAACTATAAGCTTAATACGCCTGTCATACGTAAACTGGGGATTACATCAATCGATTTTCAGCTGATTGGTACAAATCTTTATGTATGGTCGAAAGAGGACGTTTTCGATCCTGAACAGGCTCGGTATAACGGGCGGGTTTACCCGATTCCTTCGGTATATTCTATGCAATTATATATCAATCTGTAAAAAAATTAGAAATGCAAAAAAATTTTTTATATTCTAACAGTCTTGTAAAAGCTGCTTTCTTTGGTATCGTTATTATAATGCTTGCAGGAATAATTTCCTGTAAAGATTTTCTGAATGTGGACGACTATTTTGACGATGAATTCAAAATGGATTCTACCTTTACCCAGAAGCGGTATATTGAAGCATATATGTGGGGAGCCGCAACATTGTTTCCCGATGAGGCCTATACACTCAGACAAAATTATACCCCCGGGCCGTATGCAACCGATGAAGGTACGAACAATTTCCGCGAGGGCAACAATGTCTATGAAGGGACAAATTTTGCCATGGGATTTACTACCCCTGACAATCTCGGAAAATTAAATGTGTGGGGAACCTATTATAAAGTCATACGCAAGTGTAATACCATCCTGACTCACATGGATGAGGCACGGGATATGACGCCTTCCGACCACAGTTATATTGAAGGTTACACTCGTTTTTGGCGTGCGTATGCTTACTATAACCTCTTGGTTGATTTCGGCCCCCCCATTTTGTTGGGCGAGGATATTGTTGAGAACAACGAGGCGCTGGAATATTACGATCGTTCCCGCAGTACCTACGATGAAGCAGTGGAATACATCTGCAAGGAGTTTGAATTTGCCGGCTTGAAAATGCCTGTATCGACTGCGATCATGGACTTTGGTCGTCCTACACGAGGTGCGGCATATGCTTTGATTGCCAGACTAAGACTGATACATGCCAGCCCTGCTTTTAACGGAGGCGCAATTGCCCGGAGATATTTCAGTGATTGGATCCGTAAAACAGATGGTGTTCATTATATTTCGCAAACCCCTGATGAATATCGTTGGGCGTTGGCTGCTGCTGCTGCAAAGCAGGTTATCGATATGCCATCCGACGTAGGTTCGAAGTATAAGCTTTATACAGTTCCGGCCGATAACAAAACACCGGTATTGCCTGTAACGTCCATTGATGATCCCGATTATACTTCTAATTGGCCAGTGGGGGCAGCCGGAATTGACCATTACCGGTCTTATTCCGAAATGTTTAGCGGAGAATGTGCTGCTCCAACTGTTGATGAATTTATCTGGGCGCGCAAATCTGCTCAAATCAAATATCTTATAAGAGGTCCGCAACCGATTTCTCTTGGTGGCTGGGGAAGGTTTTCTGTGACACAGAAAATGGTTGATGCTTACCGAATGAATGATGGACGCACTATTGATGAAGCTGCTTCCGACGGTTATTATTCAGAATCGGGATATTCTGATGTGGTTAAATCATTTTCGGGTTACCGACTTAATGCCGGTGTATTTAATATGTATGTTAATCGCGAAATGCGCTTTTATGCCTGTGTGGGTTTTAACGAAGCCTTTTGGCCATGTTTGTCAACAACAGATGCTACTGTACGCGAACATACGGCAAAATATTATGCTTATTCTGAGGATGGACGTGGCGTTTCCAATGAACCGTTGAATTATTCTATGACCGGTTATGTTCTTCGTAAATGGTATCATCCGATGGACGCATTAACTGGATCTTCGGCGCGTGTTATGGATAAAGTATATCCAATACTTCGTTATGCAGAAGTCCTTCTTAATTATGCAGAAGCGCTGAATAATTTAACTACTACACATTCTGTGGAGATGAACGGACAGACTATGTCTTATACCCGGGATATGACTGAAATTAAGTGGGCTTTCAACCAGGTTCGGCATCGCGCAGGTTTACCTGGTCTGACTGATAACGAACTAAATGATGCAAGTCTTGTTCAGAAGTTAATTGAACAAGAACGTATGGTTGAGTTTATGCACGAGAACAGGAGGTATTATGATGTCCGGCGTTGGGGAATTTATGAAGAAACTGAACGTGAACCTATTATGGGGATGAATACTGATGCGAGTGACAAGGATGCTTTTTATCAGCGGACTATGCCCGGTTCTGCAGCTATTCACGGACGTATGGTAAATAGAAAATTGATGTTTGTTCCAATTCCGCGCAGCGAACTTCGACGTTTGCCTTTGCTCGATCAAAACCCGGGATGGAATTAATTATACTTTAATAAAAACATTGTATGAAAAAATATATTTGGATGATGGCATGTGTTATGCTAGGCATAATAGGTTGCAATACAAATGAAATTTTCGAAGAGGAATTATACAAAAAAGTTGTTGCGTTGATATGTAGCGATAGTTATAATATTTTGGAAGACGAGCAAGAACTGACCGGTGGTGAAAATATTGCCATTATTGCTGTATCTTGTGGCGGAACCGGAGCAGTTGAAGCTGACGTTCGGGTAACGCTTATACCGGATAATACACCTTTCAATGCTTATAACGTCGGGATGTTTGACGTTGACGCTACGCAGTACGCTAAAATCCTGCCGGAAAGCAATTATGATATTGATGATTATCATATTATTATACCCAAAGGTGAAAGAACAGGAAAGCTTGAGATTAGGATCAGACCAGAGGGTCTGTCACCAGATTCGGTTTATTTCATTCCGTTATCCATAGGCGCTTTGTCTGCCTATGAAGTCAATCCTAATAAGAGTTCTATACTCTATCGTGTGCTAATCAAGAATTTTTATGCAGAACAAAAATCTTCGGGTTATACCTATTATGCGATGCGTGGATACCGAAATGACGTTGTTACACAATCTTCCAAGCAAGTCCAGCCCATTAGTAAGGATAAGGTAAGGTTGATGGCCGGAAATATTTCGTTTGATGCTGATGTAAGCACCTTTGAGAAAAGCGCAATCATACTTGAAATTCAACCTGATAATAAGGTGGTTATTTCGGCCTATAATGACTTGGAAGTATCACAGGATGATGACCCGGATTTCCCTAATATCTTTAGGACGGAAACAGATGATTGGGGTAGAAAACATAAGGTATTTCTGCTGGCTTATTCATACAGGGACGGAAATAGTACGATTAAGATGAGAGAAGAACTTAGACTGGAATATACGGACGATTGAAATTTAAATTAGAACCGTATGGTAATATTTGCCTTACGGTTATTAAATAACTTGTATGAAAAAATTTTTGATATATATTCTGGTCGTGTGTGCGTTTGTTTCATGTAAATCCAAAGAAAACAGAATTTTTTTAGATATTAAGACCACGAATGTGAATTTTTCGTCTGTTTCCGGAGTCGAAATGATTCCAGTGAGCACGAACGGAGAATATACGGCAACCTCTTCCTATAAATGGTGCACAGCAACGCTGGCAGGTGATTTCCTAAAAGTTAAGGTGAATGAAAATGTGGACAGTCAGGAACGTATTGCCATTGTCACGCTTTCTGCCGAGGGTGTTGCAAGTATTCGGGTTAATGTGAAACAAGCCGGAACCGATCCTTTTTTTACCATAGATCCGGCTCTACAGACGCAACAATTTAACAGTGATAGCGAATTCCGTTTGCTTAAAATTGATGCCAATGTGCCTTTCACGGTTGTGTCAAGTCAAACTTGGTGTCAGATGGAGATGCCCAGTGAGGCGATACCTAATTTACGGATAACGGTTGCCGAAAATAAAGATATCACTTCCAGGGATGCAGAAATTGTTATTTCAGCTGATGGTTTTGAAGATTTGATCATTTCGGTAAATCAGAACGGATTAATTAGCAACAAGCAGGGAATGACGATTAAAGGATTGGTTTCCTGTGATAATGCCGGAGTACCTAATGTAGTGGTTTCGGACGGTTACGAAGTGACCGTTACAGATGCACATGGGGTTTATTACCTGCCGTCAAAGAAACACAACCAATATGTGTTTATTTCTGTTCCTGGCAATTACGAAGTTCCGTGTATAGGAAGAGCACCTCAGTTTTTTAAAAGGTTGACTAAAGAGGTAAATGTGGTTGAACGCTGTGATTTTGAATTGACTGCCGTATGTAACAACAAACATGTAGTGTTGACTATGGCGGATCTTCACCTTGCCAATCGCGCCGACGACATTGCACAGTTCGAAAAAATGCTTGTGGATATTAATGAAGTTATTGATGGATATCAGTCGTCAGGGAATAAAGTATACGTATTAACTCTTGGTGACCTTACCTGGGATGGCTATTGGTATAAGAATAATTTTACGCTCGCAAATTACGTGCCGTATATGAATAGAATAAATGCTCCGGTTTTCAATACCATTGGGAACCATGATAATAACCCTTATGTTGTCGGTGACTGGGGGTCGCAACAGTTTTTTCGTGATGTTCTTGGGCCAAACTATTATTCGTTTAATCTCGGACGTGTTCATTATTTAGTACTTGATGATATTGTTTATAATAATACTGGTGGTGCACAGGGAATAGTGGGGAAAAGAGATTATATTAATAATATCACATCGGAACAAATAGAATGGATAAAAAAAGATCTGGAAAAGGTAAATGATAAAAGTGCACCTCTTATTATCGCTCTTCACATTCCGGTATTTACAGCACCTGATGTTAACAATTGTGCGAAGTGCCGCCTGATAAACAGTGATGTATTTCTAAATTGCCTGTCGGATTTTTCTGACGTACACATCATTTCGGGACATACGCATAACAATAGTAATTATGTTTATTCGAATGCCATTATGGAGCACACCACTGCAGCTGTATGTGCAACATGGTGGTGTACGGGTAGTAACGGAATGGCCGGAAATCATATTTGCAGAGATGGATCTGTTGGGGGATATGGTGTGTGGGAAATAGACAATAAAGCGGTGCAGTGGTATTATAAAAGCACTGGGTACGATCGCAGTTATCAGTTTAGAACGTACGATTTGAACAGTATTGAAATGACGGCGGTTAAATATGCTCCTTATGCTAATGCAACCTATGCTGCCAAAGTGGTGAATTTTGCGGATGTTTATGCAATTGCCGGTACTGCCAATGAGGTGCTTATCAATGTGTGGGGGTACGACCCAGACTGGACTATTACGGTAAAAGAAGGTGAATCAATATTACCAGTTACAAGGGTTTTGGCAAAGGATCCGCTGCATATTATTTCGTACGCAATGGCAAAACTCAACCTGAATACTAACCCGTCATCAGGCTTTTTGACTTCTAATACCACTCATATGTTTAAAGTAACGACATCGAGTCCTGTTTCAACCCTTATTCTTCAAGTGACCGACAGGTTCGGACATAACTATTCCGAAACCATGACAAGGCCTAAATATTTAACAACTAATATGAGATAATCATGATGAAAACAAATTCTATAACATTAAGTTTTATTTTTTTTCTGTTGGCATTTTTTCTGGCATCATGCGAGGATAAATTGGATAACCCCAATTTAACGGTTTCCCCGGATGAACTCATTCAGATGGAAAATGATGGCGGTACGGCAACCGTGACCGTTGAAGCCAACGTAGATGACTGGACCTGGCAATTAGATAATGGAGAATGGATAAGTGTAGAAAAGAATTCGTCTGGTCTTGTTCTTGAAGTGGAAGCCAATCAAGGCAATGAAAGGCGAGCTATTCTTCACATAGCTTCTTCTAAATTCCCTTTGGTTAACAAGATGTTGTCGATCAAACAGGAAGCCACTTTTCTGCGAGTTAGCTCTGATACAATAGACATTTCAGGGGAAGGCGCTGTTGTGGATGTTACTGTTGCTACTTCTGTTGACGACTGGACCTTTTCGATTGAAAACGGAGAATGGATCAATGTTGAAAAAACGGAGACCGGCTTGCGGCTGACAGCCCCTGTCAATAGTACGCCAACAACACGCATAGCTATTCTGAGCATTACTTCGGTTAAGTTTCCTATTGTTGACAAGATTATTCCGGTCAATCAGGTTACAGGTGTTGTTTTGAATGTCGATCCGTTAACAGTTGTACTTCCGTCAGGAGGCTGTGATACCATTATTACCGTCAATACCAACGTGGACAGCTGGGGATATAGTTTTACAGAGAATTGGTTGACAGCTGAAAAGACAGAAAACGGTCTTAAATTGAAAGCAACTTCCAATCCAGGATTGGTCAATTTGTCAACGGTGCTGACCATTTACTCAATAGCATATCCGAATGAAATCTGGAAGCAGATTGAAATCAGCCAGTACTCCTCGCTTATTTTTGAGGATGCTTTCGATTGGCTAGGCGCAGGTGCTAATGCAACCATTTTTTATGGCACCGGTGAAAAGCGATTCGAGTATTGGGAATCAACCTATGGTACCGTTAATGGATGGTCGAGCACGATCTCAGATTTAGGACATCCATATGTTTACAGCCGTTTAGGATTTCTCAAGACTGGCAAAACGCGTGTTGGAGGCGACATGATCACGCCAAAACTCGTGGCTATAGATGGCACAAAAGATATTGTTGTATCTTTTAAAGCTACTGCATACTTGTCGTCACACGGAACGGGCATCGATAACAACGAATTTAACATTAAAGTGATCGGGCCGGGCACTGTAACTCAGATACTAAGCATAGGTTCTCAACTGGAAACACCTGAAGGCAAGCAGCCAAGTAGCGGACAACTGACTGATGGAGGTGCAAAATTTATGATTGGTAATTATCCCAACCCAGAGGCCTCTACATATAGTCACTGGCAGGGCGCCGATTATGATTCGTGGGCGTCGGAATATGCGGAACGCAGCTTTGTTGTCAGCGGAGCCACCTGTGAAACCCAAATCCAGTTCATTGGCGGACCGAACGTAGGGGTACTTGTTGAATCCAATCGTATTGGCTTTGACGATGTTAGGATTGTATTGCAATAATTATTCAAATAATAAAAGAAAAAGTTGAGACAGGTTTAAACCTGTCTCAACTTTTTCTGACTTTACCCGGCTATATTGGCGAAAATATTTTAATTGACAAATCCTGTACTAATTATTTTTACAGGGCTTGTCGATTTTTTTATCTTTTATATCTGTGGATTTAAGGTTTATTATTTTTTATTTTCCATTGCAATTTTAGCTGTTCTGTTCTTTTCTGCTTTATTCGTCATAAGCATAAGAGCAATTGCAATAAAGCAACTCAATAATATTAATTCATAACCGGTATTCCATCCGTATTCAGTAGATACAAAACCAAAAAGAAAGTTCCCCAGAATTGCAGTTCCAAAGAAATAACCAAAAAATCCGGTTAACCCTGCAGATGTACCGGCAGCATTTTTAGGAGATAAATCTAAAGCCTGAACGCCAATAAGCATAACCGGACCATAAATAAAGAATCCTATAGATATCAATGATGCAACAGCAATAAACTTACTTTCAGTGTTCTGCCAGTATATAAATACACATATAGATACCAAAAGCATAAATAATACGGTAGGTATTGAACGCTTACCTTTAAATAGTTTATCACTAACCCAACCACATAGTAATGTTCCCGGTATAGCAGCCCATTCAAAAAAAGAATATGCATAACCTGCTTCAGCTTTTGTAAAACCAACAACTTCATGTAAATAAGTTGGAGCCCAATCGGAAATACCGTAACGAACAAAATATACAAATGCATTAGCTACAGCAACATACCATAATACTTTATTGTTTAATACATATTTAAAGAAGATTTCTTTACTTGATAATACTTTTTCCTGTTCTTCAGAATAATTAATTGGATAATCGTTCCTGTATTTTTCAATACCAGGTAAACCGCATGATTGTGGAGTATCTCTTATAAGAACATAAGAAATTATAGCTATTAGTATAGCAATTATAGCTGGTAAGAAAAATACACCAATTTCCCATGATAATACTTTACTAATACCCAGAGATGCTGCATATGTAGTACCGAAAGCAGCAATAGTTCCTACTAAACCACCACCTACATTGTGAGCAACGTTCCATATAGCCATCTTAGTACCTCTTTCTTTTACAGAGAACCAGTGTGTCATAATACGGCCACATGGAGGCCAGCCCATACCGCCACACCATCCAATAAGAAATTGAATTACGGCCATGCATGCTATATTATAATGACCGAAAGAGGTACCGGCAATTATTATAGCTATTGAAGCTAATAATAACCCAAGAGGTAAAAATTTTCTGGCATTACTTCTATCAGAAATACCTGCCATTAAAAATTTCGAGAAAGCATAAGCAATTGCATTAAATGCAAATGCAAATCCCAGATCTGTTTTAGTAAATCCTAAATCTTCTAAATAGGGCATTGCTAAAGCAAAGTTTTTACGTACCAGATAATACGAAGCATATCCAATAAATATTCCAATAAAAACTTTAAGTCTTTGACTCTTGTATACTTTGTCGATTTTTTCACTGGAAATTAAAGGCTTAAATTCCGGTGGTTTTAAAAAGTTTTTCATTTTTTAATTAAAATTTCATAAATACATATAATAATTCTTTTTTACAGTTTTATACATCTTAAAAAGAAAGTATCTGTTAATTTCTGAACTTTATAAAGTTCACTAAAACGTTAAAAATAAGAAAAAACAGTACATTAATATTGTGGATTGGAATTTGTCAGAGGTTCATTCCAAGGTGTTTTTAAGTAGCAATAATGAGTTTGATTCCTATCTTATCTAACATCTTTGCCATTGAGTCAGTAATTCCGTCATCTGTAATAATTATATCCAGGTTTCCGGGTGCGCTTCCATGAGTGCGAAAGAGAAGGGCTCTTTTTTCGAAAGCTTTCAGGCCTTTTCGTATGACTACGGTGGTTACATCTAATTCTTTGGTTATTTTGATATATTGTTGTTTTTTTAATTGCTCTGGAATATAAATGTGGTGTTCGGATATACTTTTCATAATCTTGTTTAGTAGTAAAAAATATATAATTGATTGTTAATACAAAGTTACTAAATTTTGTGACAGATATTTCTTTTTGTGACTTTTGAGGTGTTTTTTTTATGGAGATAGAATAATCGAAACAAATAAATAGAAATTGTATTTTATTTCCTTTCTTTTAGTTATTTTTGTGATATAATTTTTTTTTAATACTAAAATGAAATAATGAAAAGAAAGGATGTGCTAAATTTATTGTCTCAAAAGGACTTTGAATGTGATATCTTAGTTGTTGGAGGAGGTGCTTCAGGATTGGGTGCTGCCGTTGATGCTGCTTCGCGTGGATATAAGGTTGTTTTGTGTGAACAGCATGATTTTGCTAAAGGAACTTCAAGTCGAAGTACTAAATTGGTGCATGGAGGTGTGCGATACCTTCAACAGGGGAATTTACATCTCGTTGTGGAAGCGCTAAGAGAACGGGGTCGCCTTCGTTTAAATGCGCCACATTTGGTTAGGGATATGCGTTTTATTATTGGTGCTTATCGTTGGTGGGAGCGTATATTTTATTCTATTGGTTTGAGTTTTTATGATATTTTAGCCGGCAGGCTCGGGTTGGGTCGTTCTCTGCCAATGATGGCAGAGTCTGTTAGGGTTGAACTTCCCGGTTTGAAAAAGAAGGGTTTAAGAGGGGGAGTGGTCTATCACGATGGTCAGTTCGATGATGCTCGTTTAGCCATAACCCTAATGCTAACAGCCCAGGATCACGGTGCGAATTGCATCAATTATTTTAAAGTAAATTCTTTACTAAAATCTAATAATAACCGGGTGTGTGGTGTTAAAGCACAAGATAAACTGAGTGGGAAGGAATATGATATAAAATCAAAGGTTGTTATTAATGCAACCGGTGTATTTGTGGATGGTTTAATTAGAATGGATGATCCCAATGCATCTAAAAAGGTAAGTCCAAGCCAGGGGGTTCACTTAGTGGTAGATCAAAAATTTTTGAGTAGTGATTCGGCTTTGATGATTCCTAAAACTAAAGATGGGAGAGTACTTTTTGGTGTACCATGGCATGGGAAAGTTGTTTTGGGAACTACTGATACCCCTATGAATTCATATTCATTAGAGCCCAAGGCGTTGGAGGAGGAGGTGAATTTTATTTTAGATCAGGCGGGACAATACCTTGAGTTGAAACCTACGCGAAAGGATGTCCTTTCGGTTTTTGCCGGTTTACGTCCATTGGCAACTGTTGAAAAGAAGAAAGGATGCAAAACAAAAGAAATTTCCCGCAGCCATAAGATATATTGTTCCGATTCAGGTCTTTTAACCATTACGGGTGGAAAGTGGACTACTTACCGGGAAATGTCTGAAGAAATTGTTAATATGGTCATTAAAAAAGGATTTCTAAAAGCCCGAAAGTGTGTTACGAAAAATATGAAACTACATGGATATCTTAAAGACGTTAATCGCGAAAAATGGAATTACGTTTATGGTACTGATGTAGAGGGAATAAATGAAATTATTAGCCAAAATAATGAGTATGGGAAGCTGTTGCACTCTCAATATAGTTTTACTCAGGCTCAGGTAATCTGGGCAGCTCGAAAAGAAATGGCACAAACGGTTGAAGATGTATTGGCGCGCAGGGTTCGGGCATTGTTTCTGGATGCAAGAGCGGCTATACAAATGGCTCCAAAGGTTGCTGAATTATTGGCCGTAGAGCTTGGTAAAACACAGGAATGGCAGGAAGAGCAGATTGCAGAATTTGATGAGTTAGCAAAAAATTATATACTTCATTCGTAAATATTTTGTTTCTGCATACATAAAATCCGCAGGAAAGTATCGTAATAGATAATTACTTGCGGATTTTATGTAATAGTTATATTATTGACTAAATTATTATGAAGTTGTATATGAGATATTTATTAAAATTTATATTCCATGAAAATTTTTTTTTTTACTAAGAGTTTTATTTTTATATTGTTTCTTTTGATGGCTTGTAGCCCTTCGAATCATTCTATATATAAAATAAATATTGAAAAAGAGAAGGATATGCAGATTTTTTTTGCTTACAGGAAAGATGCAGGTATTATTATTAGTGGTCATAGAGGCGGAATGCCCGATGGATATCCCGAAAACAGTATTGAAGCTTTTGAAAAAACATTGCAGTATTTGCCGGCATTTTTTGAGGTAGATCCCAGACTTACCAGGGATAGTGTAATCGTTTTGATGCATGATGAGGATATTAGCCGTACTACAACAGGTACCGGAAAAATAGGTGATTATTCATGGAAAGAACTTCAGCAGTTTAATCTGGTGGACCGTAAAGGGAATATTACTCCATATCACATTCCTTCGCTTAAAGAAGCAATAAGATGGAGTCAGGGGAAGACAGTCTTAAATCTCGATAAAAAAGATGTGCCTCTGGAAATGATGGCGGCCTTTTTAAAAAGGTTAAATACAGTAAATGTGATGCTCACAGTTCATAACCCGAAGCAGGCCCTCTTTTATTATAAACAAAATAAAAATGCCATGTTTTCGGCTTTCATTAGAAATATGAAAGAGTATAAAGCTTTTGAGAAAGCGGGGATTCCCTGGTCTCATTTTATAGCTTATGTAGGTCCAGAGCTGAAAACTGAAAAACAAGATCTTTATGACCTGCTGCATAAAAATGGCGTACGTTGTATGATTTCTTTAGCTCCTAATTATGACAAGGTGAAGGTTGATAACGAACGTAAAAACTTGTATAAGATAAGTGTGGAGACCTCTCCTGATATTATTGAATCAGATTTTCCAATTGATGTATATCAGGCTATGCCGTGATTAGAATAGATATGAATTATTTAATTTTTTTGATTAGCAAAATTTTATTTTTTAATATTGTTATATGAATAGAGTTAAAAAAGCTTTGGAAAATGCGAATGAAACCATGGATTTAATTATTGGCTCAGGTGTTTTAAATCAGGTTGCAGAAGTGTTCTGGGTTCAATTTCCTGGGTGTAGTGCAGTGGTTGTTGCCGATGCTATCACTTTTGAAATTGCCGGGAGGCAAGTACAAAATATTCTGGAGGCAGGAGGCATTGAACAATGCGATCCCTTTGTGTTTAAAGATGAGGGGTTGTATGCCGAGATGAAGTTTGTTAACAGGTTGGAATCTTCACTAAGGTTACATGATGCAATACCTGTTGCCGTGGGGTCTGGTACTATCAACGATTTGTGTAAGTTATCCTCCTTCCGTACCGGGAGACATTATTTATGTATTGGTACGGCGGCTTCGATGGATGGGTATACGTCCTTTGGTGCATCAATTACTTTTGAAGGTGCTAAACAAACGTTTAAGTGTCCGGCTCCCCAGGCCGTTTTAGCCGATTTGGATATTATCTGTGCAGCACCTGCAGCTATGACTGCTTCGGGTTATGCCGATCTTTTTTCGAAAATAACGGCAGGAGCCGACTGGATTCTGGCTGATTCTTTGGGAATAGAACCTGTTGATGAACAGGCCTGGGAGATTGTTCAGGACGGATTAAAAACCGCATTGCATGATCCTGAAGGAGCAAGGCAGGGTAAGGTGGATGCAATTGAGCCTCTTATTGAAGGGTTGATGCTTAGCGGATTTGCGATGCAGGCTCATCAGAGTAGTCGTCCAGCTTCAGGTGCCGAGCATCAGTTCAGTCATTTGTGGGATATGGAACATCACAAATATAATGGTAAGGCACCATCACATGGATTTAAGGTTGGTATTGGTATGCTTGCCGTTACGGCACTTTACCAATTGTTGCTCGAAACCCCTATTGAAAAGCTTGATGTGAATTTGTGTTGTAAGTGCTGGCCATCTTATCAGGAGGTAAAAACCAGGAGTGCAGAGATGTTTAAGAATTCTGACTTTCCTGAAATAGGTGTTCAGGAATATACAGCCAAATATATTAATCATGAGCAATTAGCTAAGCAACTGAATTGTTTGAAGTCTAACTGGTCTCTAATAGTTCCCCGTCTAAAAAATCAATTATATCCTTTTGAGGAAGTTAAAAAGCGATTATTGTTGGCAGGTGCTCCTACCGAACCTGAACAGATTGGAATTTCGAGAGAGCGATTGCGTGATTCTTTTCTTAAGACACCTTATATTCGCAGGCGTTTTACCGTTCTGGATGTAGCTTTAAGAACTGCCAAAATGGATGAGTGGCTAAATATATTGTTTGGTCATAACGGAATTTGGGAAATATAATTTTAGTATGAGAAAAACCAAAATTCAGACGGGCGCCTTTTTTAAAATGAGCACCTCTTAATGGCGATGAATTTAATAGTGTAGAAATAAATTTTTAATCAGAATTTTAAAATTAGTTTTTTTGTAATGACGCAAGAACATAATACAATATATTCGAATCCGGAGTTGAGAAGACGTTTAAAAAAAATAAGACATGTAGCCCTCGATATGGATGGTACCATTTACAAAGGGAATACATTATTCGACTTCACCAACCCTTTTCTTAAAAAGTTGAATGACCTGGGTGTTACATACTCTTTTTTAACAAATAATCCATCCAAAAGTGTTTCGGATTATCTTTCCAATTTAGGAGGTATGGGTATTCAGGCCAAAAGTGAAGAGATTTATACATCGGCTCTGGCCACTATTGACTACCTGAAAATGCATCATCACGACATGAAGCGTTTGTTTATTTTAGGAACACCAAGTATGATCCGGGAATTTGAAGATGCGGGATTTGTTTCTTTGCCGGACAGCCCTGATGAACGTCCTGATGCGGTGGTTGTTGGATTTGACAGGACTTTAATATATTCCCGCCTGAGTAGGGCGGCCTGGTGGATTTCGCAGGGTATTTTTTATCTGGCAACTAATCCTGATCATGTCTGTCCGACCGACGAAAAGCGGGTTCTTCCTGATTGCGGTTCTATTTGTGCTGCTCTTGAGGTGGCGACTAAACGAAAACCCGATTTAGTATTAGGAAAGCCTGATACGAATATGTTAAAAGGGATTTTGTATCAACGGAACCTGAAGCCTGAGAATGTTGCCATGGTAGGTGATAGAATTTATACCGATATGCTTATGGCTCATAACGCTGGTGTAATGAGTGTTCTGGTTTTGTCTGGAGAGTCAGCTCTGGAAGATGGTGAAGCAATGCAGCCCCGGCCGAACTTAATTCTGGAAAGTATAAAAGAGTTTGGAGAAATGTTGACGGAAAATTGATTCTTATTCGGTATTGGAGGTGGTTGTTAGAGAATTTCATATAAGCGATACATTATCCTTATAATTTGATATAGGTATAATTTAAATAAAACAATAAAAACATGAAAAAAATTACATTTTTAGTTTTAGCAAGTTGTCTGTTTGTTTTGTCAGTGAGAGCTCAGACCAAGGTCATATGTCATCGTGGATTCTGGTTAACGCCGGGATCTGCACAAAATTCACTAACTTCTTTTTCGAAAGCAGATTCAATCGGAGCTTTTGGGTCTGAATTTGATGTGTGGATGACCGCTAACGGAAAATTAGTTGTCAATCACGACAGAGTGTTTAAAGGTGCGAATATGGTTACTTCCCGTTATTCAGAGATCAGGAATATTTTGCTGGATAATGGAGAGCAGTTACCTACTTTGAAGGAGTATTTAAAGAATGCAAAAGAGTATCCGAATACTAAGCTTATTTTTGAATTTAAATCTTTACCAAATATATTACGTGAAGATGAGGCGGTAAAGAAAATAGTTAAGTGTGTAAATAAATATAAATTATTAGATCGTACCGAATTTATTGCGTTTTCACTTAATGCTTGTTTTGCTTTTAGGAAATACAGCCCTTCTGCAAAGGTTTATTATTTGGGTGGTAATATTACTCCGAAGATGTGCAAATCTTATGGATTTGCGGGAATAGATTATTCGTTGAATACATTGAATAAAAATCCTACTTGGGTTAAAGATTCGCATAAATTGGGATTGGAAGTCAATGTATGGACAGTGGATAAAAAGGCGGATATTGAGAAATATATTTCGCAAGGTGTGGATTATATTACTACTAATTATCCGGTATTATTACAGTCACTGATTAAAAAAAATACGAAGTAATAAATTTGTCAGGTATCAAAAAAGAGTTGGTTTGTAAAAACCAACTCTTTTTTGTCTAAGACAAATCACAACACCTGCCATTCAAATTATTTTACTTCTACAACTTTTTTATCAAAATCTTCTTCATACCCGTTGGCTTTAGCTTTCCAGCAAAACATAAATGTGATAGCTCCAATTATTCCGAAACCCATTAGAGATGCTACAGCAGCACTCCAGCTTACGTGTTCAGCTACATAACCTAATCCAAATCCTGATACTATAGTACTGGCATAACCAAATAAACCAGTAAGACCCGCAGCTGAAGATGCTGCTTCTTGAGTGGCTATATTAGCAGAAGCAATTCCTACTAACGCCTGAGGACCATAGATGAAAAAACCTGCACTTGCTAATACTACAGTTGCTAACCAAACAGGTGGTTGATCCATATACCAGAATAAACTCATAAAAAAGGTGGCCATTAACATACAAATAACGCATACCCTGGGTCCACGACCATCAAAATATTTATCTGTAACCCATCCAGCTATGAGCATACCAGCAATTCCGAAAAGTTCAAAAGTGGCAACCATCCAACCAGCACTACTTATTGAAATACCTTTCCATTCGCCTAATAGAGTTGGACCCCAATCTAAAATTGCATAACGCATAATGTAAACAAAGAAGTTAGCTATAGCAAGTATCCATATATAAGGATTGCCAAAAACTCTCTTTCTAAGTATTTTCTTAAATTCAGCATTATTTTTATTATTTCCTTGCTTTTTACCAACGTTCAACTCTTTTAAACCCACAGAACTAGGTGTATCTTTTAAACCAAAAAGTATTAAGGCTGCGCCGATTAGAGCTACAACAGCTGGTAAATAGAAACACCACCTCCAACCTAATGCACTAACTATATAACCACAAGATATTACGACAAGACCTGCTCCAATTGAATGAGATGTATTCCAGACAGACATTTTTGTTGCTAATTGTTTCGGTGGGATCCAATGTGTTAATAAACGTACACATGGGGGAAATCCCATTCCTTGGAACCAGCCATTTAGAATCCAAACTATAGCAAAAACTAATACAGATGAAGAAAAACCGAAAATAATATTACAAATTGCTGAAAGTATTAATCCTATAGCCATAAAGTATTTAGATCTTACTCTATCAGCTATCATTCCATTTATAAACCTTGAAATGCCGTAGCATAATCCCATACATGTAAGAATTATACCTAGACTTGTTTTTGAAATACCAAGATCAGCTTGCATAGCTGGCATCGCTACACTCAAATCCTTTCTAACAAAATAAAAGGTAGCATAACCTATCATTGTCACGATTATAGTACGAACCTGCCAATAATTAAAAGTCTTTTTATTTGTTTTTGACATACTTTTATTTTTTTTATTAAACAACTGAACCTTAATAAGTTCAATAAAACATTAAAAATTAGAAAAAACAGCATATTAATTTTAATAAATCACTAAATATCAACAAATTGCACATTACAAAACATAATCAATATTCTGTGATACAAATGTAAGACAATACTTTTAAAGACAAAAAAATATTTTCTTTTTATTGCTTTATTTTCGCATTAGTGAGTTTGATCCCTCAATAAATAACTAAAAGAAAGAAAACAAAATAAAAATAGTTTCTATTTATTATTTTTATTTGTTTCGAATAATCTACCTTAATGAAAAAAAAATATTTCTAAAAAAACAAAAAGAAACAGCTATCACAAAATTTAGTAACTTTGAATAATAATTAATTGTAATTTTTTTTACTATTAAACAAGATGATGAAAAGTATAGCCGAACGACACATTTATATTCTAGAGCAATTAAAGAAACAACAATACATTAAAGTAACCGAAATTGCCAAAGAATTAGACGTAACTACTGTAACCATAAGAAAAGATCTTAAAGCTCTCGAAGAAAGGAACCTTCTATTTCGTACACATGGAAGCGCTACACCAATTAATCCGCATGTACCAGACATCAGTGTGCAAATAAAAGGGAAAATAAGAAATGAAGAAAAGGGAAAAATTGCTATTGAAGCAGCAAAACTAATTGAAGAAAACGACTCTATAATTGTTTCTTCAGGCTCCACAATTTATAAATTTGCAGAACAAATTAAACCAATAAGTCATTTAAACGTGGTAACCCCTTCGTTACCGGTTGCTATTTTATTAAATGAAGTAGACAACATCAGCATTATTCAACTTGGAGGAAACCTTTGCAAAAAATCACTCTCCGTACGAGGAGAGTATGCAGTCCAGGCATTCAGTGATTTTACCTGTTCTAAACTATTTATGGGTGTAGATGGTATAGATAAAGAACAAGGAATAACCAATTCTAATATCGAAGAAGCGTTATTATCAAAAAAAATGATAGAAGCTTCGTCCAAAACAATTATTTTGGCCGATTCTTCTAAATTTGGGAAAAGAGGATTTGGCAAAATATGCACCCTCGAAAACATAGATATAGTTATTACAGATGAAGGAATTACTGACTCAATGGCTAATATGTTGGACGATTTTGGAATCAAACTTATTATTGCCACTTAAAAAAACTTCAAAACATTTTGGACTGAACCTCAAATGCATTCCCAATCATCAAAAAACAAACAGGGGAATGGATTATTTCTGTTTTTAAAGAGAGTTTATAATTGTAAAAAAAGTCGACAGTTTTATATTTTGTCAAGGCTATATAAATTTTAAAAAAAACGCTTTTCATCATAGTGGGATCATTTATTATTTATCCTTTAATTCGTTTATTGTTTTAGTGTTTAAAGAATTTACGATATTTTTAGCTTCGGGGGTAAAGGCGAATTCAATTTCCTTTTTGAATCTTTGATCAACTTTACGACGAACTATTTTCATAGTGGAATTGAGAAGATGATTCTTT
>Ga0172377_10000516_pt1 | contig 36372 bp, 31 predicted proteins | sample Pumphouse3metaG_FD_119749 | JGI IMG/M metagenome (GOLD analysis project Ga0172377, IMG submission 119749) | Leachate microbial communities from a municipal landfill in Southern Ontario, Canada - Pumphouse #3 metaG | ecosystem: Engineered > Solid waste > Landfill > Unclassified | place: Canada... | reverse complement strand
CCTTCCATATCGAGACCGGTCGTCCCGCGCTCGCCAATGAGCGGGTCAGATTGATGCTTGGACCGAATGGCAACTTCTATGATGTGTATGAGAAAATCCTTTTCCATTCCTTGCATCCCGACTGCAGGAAACAATTCTCAAGCATCAGTACAGCCCAACACCTCAAGGAGTTGGTATCATCGGGGAAGAAGGAACTCACCATCGAAACAAGGATGCAGCATCCTTCGCATGCTGAACAAGGGTATCGCTATGTCCGTTTTTCCTTGAGCATCTCCTCCTTCGGTGGGACCAGCATTGCCTACATAGCTGTCCAGGACATTCATGAGCGCAAACAGTCTGAGATGGAGTTGCTCAAACGTGCTCAGCGTGATCCTTTGAGCCAGTTGTTCAACCGTCTGTCCATGGAAGAGCTGATCACCCGGCATTTGGAGGAAGAGAAAGATAAAGGCGGAGCTTTCTTTCTCATCGACATTGACTTGTTCAAGCAGATCAACGATACGTATGGCCACGACCTGGGCGATCAGATCATCAGGCATTTTGCGCACCTCATGCAGACGTTCTTTCCCAAGGAAGCCGTCATCGGCCGGCTTGGAGGCGATGAGTTTGTCGTTTTTCTTCCTCGTTGCGAAAACCAGGAAGCATATCTTGAGATGGGAAAGGCCTTCTGCAGCCATGTCGCAAAGAACAGGACGACCGGGATTGCCTGCACGTGTTCGGTCGGCTTGAGTTTCTTCCCCACAGAAGGCACTACGTTCAAGGACCTCTATCACTGTGCGGATCTCGCGTTGTATCGTTCGAAGGAACAGGGGAGAAACCAGTGTACGCGCTTCGATCATTCGATGGACCGAAGCAAACCCTTTGTACTGACCAACCACGCCTTGATCCTGGACAATCTCCCCGATGCCATCTACTTGTGCGATGCTGAGACCTATGAGTTGTTCTTCCTCAACAAGCAAGCAAGGTTGCGGTTTGGTCAGGATAGGAATTACCAAGGCAAGCGTTGCTATGAGGCATTGTACAAGAGAACAGAACCCTGTCCATTCTGCAAGATCGAAGAGCTTTCCTGCAATGCCTTCCTGCACTGGGAGATGCATGATGAACAGGGAAATTCAACCCTGTGCAAGGAAACCCTGGTGCTTTTCAATGAGCGCACAGCCAAGATTGCCGTATTGGTTGATCAGGTGCAGCAAGCAAAGACCATAGCAATGCATCGCCAGGCAAAGCCGACCATGGTGTTCCCTGACCTCTCTTCCTACCTCGCCGACCTGCAGTATGGAGGGGAGAGCTGGGACTATGATGCAGCTTCCGACACGTTGACCTTTTTGCGCATCCATGACAGGACAACCCAACATGTTGTGATCAATCATTTTCTGCTCAACCCGACAGATGCACACATGCTCCATCCCAATGATATTCCGACTTTCAGCTCATTCATCACAGAACGTTTGCATACGGCAAGCAATGCACCAACCATGGTCAGGCTGCTCAGTGGGATGGATCAATACGAATACTATCTGTTGAAATGCAATCCCGTCGTTGATGCAGGGAACGATATCGTTCGCATCGGTGGGCAATTGATCAGGTTTGCAGCGTATGGGTTTGAGAAGAGAGCGAGCTTGATGCCTACCATTCTCTTTGAGATGTCAGTGGCCCTGATCGTCCTCTCTTTCGGCAGCGATCTTCACTACCTATTTTCCAACAGGATGGCACACACCTTGCTCGACCTCGATGAAAAGCAGTTGCATGCTGATGTCCTGGGATGGCTGGAAGAGAACGGAAGAAACCAGCTCCTGGAGAGACTGGCAAAATTGCAGCTCAATGTGGAGCGAAATGCCAGTTATCTCTTGGAAACCCAAAAGGGGAAGTTCCTGCAAGTAAGTTGCCATCTGGGTCCTTGCTACAGCAAAGACCAAGTGGTGACCCTGACCCTGCAGGATACGAGCCGGGAGCGGCAACTGGTTGCCATCAACCGAAGGATGCAAAATCTTGTTGAGGAAGGCTTGCAGGGCATTGCAGTTTGCAAACGAACGACGGATACGCTTTCGATACACTATGTGAATGCAACCCTGGCACGAATGCTTGGCTATGAGCGAGTACAGCTTTCATCGCTGCTGGATGCAAATTCCATGGAGATATTCCATCCTGAGGATAGGGCGATCCTGATCCGGGAAATCGACAGCCAGAGTCTGGGAGGGGAACACAGGTCCTTCCGGCTGCGCCTGTTGACCTGCATGGGAGAGAGCCTGTGGTGTGACATCATGTTCCGCCAGGTGGGAATTGTGGGGAGGGGAGAGCCCTTCAGCCTGCTCTTTGATGACATTACCGAGGAAATGGCCAATCAGCAGGAGATGAAGAAGACGGTTGACCAACTCAGCTTCGCCCTCAATCACAACCTGCTCACCGGTCTCTACACCCGTCAGCGCTTCTATGAGGAGACCCGTCGTCTGCTGGATGCGCATCCTGCTGAACGCTATGTCATGGTGTTCTGGAATGTGGAGCGTTTCTCGGTCCTCAATGAGCTGCTCAGCTTTGAAACAGGCAATCAGGTACTGCAGTGGATAGCCAAGGATCTCAGGTCCTTTGTCCAAAACAAGGGTTTGTATGCCCATCTTGAGGCTGACCATTTTGCAGCCTGTTTGCCCACCCGCTTGTGTGATGTGCAAAACCTCAGCACGGTGATCAATACCAAACAGCTCAGTGCCGACATAGGATACACCTTGACCGTGGTGTTCGGTCTCTATGAGATCGAAGACCAAACGATGGAGGTGAGCCAACTGCTGGACCGTGCCTATGCTGCAGCAAAAGAGAGCAGAAACACCTATCATCAGGGCTATGCATTCTATCAGCCGTCTTTCCGCTCCGACACGTTCAATGAGCAGGAAGTGCTCAATGAGATGCATCAGGCCTTGGAGAGCGGGCAGTTCACCTTCTACTTGCAACCGATCATGCAGCTTCCGGACAAGAAGATCATAAGCGGCGAAGCCCTGGTACGCTGGTTGCATCCCAAGCGGGGCATCATCGAACCTATCCAATTCATCCCGGTGTTTGAGCGGTATGGATTCATCACCACGTTGGATCTGTACCTTCTGGAGCAGATCTGCAAATTCCAGACTGCATTGATTTCCCAAGGAACTGCGCCGATTCCCATCTCGCTCAACCTCTCACGGGTGGATCTGACCAGTCGTGACATCGTATCACGTATCATTGCCATCGTGACCAAGTATGGCGTGCCGACCGATTTGATCCAGCTTGAAGTGACTGAATCGGCTTACATCGACAATCCGATGCAGATGTGCAAGGTAGTCGAAGCATTGCAGAAGGCAGGGTTCACCATCCTCATGGATGATTTCGGTACCGGCTACTCTTCGCTGCATATGCTCTATCATCTTCCCTTGGATATCCTGAAGATAGACCGCTCGTTTGTACGCACGTTTTCCGAGAACGAACGTTCACGACAGATCCTCTCCACCTTGGTGCAGTTGGGAAAGAGCATGCAACTCCAAGTCATTGCCGAGGGCATTGAGTGCGAGGAGCAGGAAACGTATCTGGTGGGACTCGGGTGCAATCACCTGCAAGGGTATCTCTACCACAAGCCTGTTGATGTACAAACCTTTCAGTCTTTGCTCGGGCGTGGTTGACATCACATTTGGCTTTGTGATACGGTCACGAATGTCGGCCGGATAGCTCAGCGGGAGAGCGGTTGCCTTACACGCAACTGGTCGGGGGTTCAAATCCCTCTCCGGTCATACAGCGTACCTTCAGGGTGCGCTGTTTTTGTATTGCCACCCATACAGCTGGTGCGTATAGTGGATTCAGGGGGAATCTTTCCATGACATTGGACCTGCTTATCCTGTATTTCTTCTGTTACTCACTGCTTGGCTATATCGTCGAGGTGGTGTACTGCTCGATAGGCGAGAGGCGTCTGGTCAACAGAGGCTTTCTCCATGGTCCCTATCTGCCCATCTATGGGTTTGGAGCCCTCTTGATTATCCTCTCCTTTTCCCGCTTCTCTGACAATGTTTTGGTCCTGTTTCTTCTCTCGGTAGTGGGAACCAGTGCGCTTGAATATCTGACCAGCTATCTGCTAGAGGTACTCTTTCATGCAAAGCTCTGGGACTATTCGACCTATCCGCTGAATATCCGGGGCAGGGTGTGTGCCCTCAATTCCACGCTGTTCGGCTTGCTCAGCCTCAGTCTCATCTATGTGATACACCCCTTCCTTGCACGCCTTTTCACCCATCTCAGTGATCCAGTGCTCTCTGTGGGTGCCCGCCTGATTCTTCTGGTCATCAGCATCGACACCACCAGTTCCATCTTCAGGATGGCTGCCTTCCAAAGACAGCTTGCCGACTTCAGGCTCAAGGTCAGGGAAATTGAGGAACGCATTGACCTGCTTTCCAAGCTCAAGGCCACAGAGAGCCTGGAGACTTTGCGTGAGCGTCTTGACAGTGAGCGCGAGGTCTTGCGGCAACGCCTGGAGCGTACAAGCAAGCGCATCCTGGATGCTTTCCCCTCCATTACCAGTGCAAACGAGGAGAAGCGACAGCTCTTTGAGGTGTTGAAGAAGAGAGCGAGGGAGGGTAGAGTACTCAGAAGAGAGCAGAGGCTGCGCATCCGGAAGAAGCTCAGTGAAAGGAGAAACAATCATGCATGATGTACACAGCCGTTGGCAGGCCATTCTCGAATCCATTTCCCTCTCCGCAGGGAAGGCTGGGAGAAATGCAGGCGAGATTGAGCTGATGGCGGTGAGCAAAACCCATCCCTATGAGGCCATCTCCGAACTTTTTGCATGCGGACAGCTTCTGTTCGGAGAGAACCGGGTGCAGGAAGCAGAGCAGAAGTTTCCCCTTGCCAGACCTGTTGGCATGGATTTGCACCTTATCGGCCATCTGCAGTCGAACAAGGCGAAGAAAGCGGTTTCTCTCTTTGATGCCATCGACAGTGTCGATTCCGTGAAACTCGCAGAGAAGCTGGAGAGCCTGCTCTCCCGGCCGCTTCCCATCTTGCTTGAGTACAAGACTGCACTCGGCGATCGTGAGAAAAGTGGATTCTCAACGCCGGATGAGCTTTTTTTTGCACTGGAGAAACTCTCTGGTTATCGCCATCTCACGGTCAGGGGGCTGATGACCATCGGACCATTGGGAGCAGGCGAGCGCGAAACAAGAGCGGCTTTTGCCGCACTGTACAACCTTGCCGAGCAAGCCAAGCTCCGCTTCCCTGCCATGGACTTCTCCACCTTGAGCATGGGGATGAGCCAGGATTTTGGGTGGGCTATTGAGGAAGGCTCTACGCGGATCAGAGTCGGGACGGCTCTCTTCGGTGCACGGGAGTATGTATGAGAAAGGTGTTTGCCTGGTTGCTCATCCTGTGTCTCCTGATGCCTCTTCCGCTGGCAAGCGAGAGCTTACCGTCCTATACGCCCTATGAGATGGATGAGTTTCCGCTTTGGACGTACAAGATCCGACGAGCCGAGACGCTCTTCTTCGGTTCTTTGGTGATCACCTTGCCGGTCTCAGCACTGCTCTATCGCCTTGCTCTCTCCACCGACCTGCTTCCCGCCGAGGATGATCAGCTTTCACAGCTGCTTGTTCAGGCCTCCATTGCGGCATCGCTCTCCCTGGGCATCAGCGTTGCCGACTATGTCATCGGTGAGATGGGAGGCAATTGATGGGAGTGAAAGACGGGCGCATCGAACTGGTTGTCAGTGGGGTGGGGGACGAGAAGAAACGCCTTGATGCGTATGTCGGCCAAGCAACAACCAGTATTTCCCGTTCCACCCTCAGTGATGAGCGTACCTGCATCCTGCTCAATGGCAAGAGCGCGAAGAAAAGCAAACCGGTCCGTGATGGGGATGTCATTGTGGTGACGTATGCAGAAACCTTCTTTGAAGGTCTGAAGCCCCAGCAGATTGAACTGGATGTCCTGTACGAGGATGCAGATCTTTTGGTCATCAACAAGAAGCAGGGTATGGTGGTGCACCCAGGGGCTGGCAATACCGAAGATACGGTGGTCAATGCCCTTCTTTACCGGTATGGGGAGAACTTTGCCGATGAGCTGAATGGATCCGATGATGATGAGGAACCTGAACCAGAGGAATCAGCGGTGCGTCCGGGTATCGTGCATCGCCTGGACAAGGATACCAGCGGGGTGTTGGTGATTGCCCGCAACAGAGCTGCGCATCGGCATCTCAGTGACCAGTTCAAGGAGAGAACCACAAGGAAAGTCTACATTGCGGTTGCAAAAGGTCGGTTTTCCCAGCCCAAAGGCGTGATAGAGGCACATCTCAAGCGGGACAGTGCTGACCGCAAGCGATTCACCACCTGCGGCGATGAGGAGGGACGGACAGCAAAGACCGAGTACCAGGTGCTTCGCCAATACACCTCATGTGCACTGCTCAGGATAGTCCTGCATACCGGGCGCACCCATCAGATCAGGGTGCATCTGAAATCCATCGCCCATCCCTTGGTGGGGGATCCGATCTATGGCAAGGAGGATGGGCAGACGCTCATGCTCCACGCCCTCGAACTTGAGGTGGAAAGCCCCTCCACCGGCATCCGGATCAGGTGCAAGGCACCGCTACCCAGTCGGTTTTCCACCTATTTGCGAGCTACTCCTCGTCCCTCCAGTGCTCCCGTTCGGTCTCGATAGTACCGAGTTGCAGAAGGTCATGGTTGAACATGCGCTCTATGCGCAGCTTGCTCGCCGTTCCATGACCGGGAAACAGAAGGATATTCTCATCCAGGCTCATCAGCCTCTGGCTTATGGAATTCAGCAGCAAGGCTTGTTCACGGTAGCCTGGCGTTGAGCCGATCCTCCCGCACAGCAGGGTATCACCGGTAAACAGTGCGTGATCGATTTTGTAGACCATACTGTCCAGGCTGTGTCCCGGCACATGGATCACCTCAACCGACAGATTGCAGATATCCAGAATCTCCTTGTCTTCCAAACTTTCATAGGCGAACTCATAGGCGCTGAAGGACGAGGCATGCACGGTGATGTCATAAATCTTTCTCAGCGTCCCCAAGCCTTCAATGTGGGCAGTATGGCGGTGGGTGAGCAAGACATGCTTGAGCTTGTAGTGGTTGGATTCTATGAGGTGGATGAGCTCCAGATCCACATGGCCCGGGTCAATGAGCAGGGCCTCGGAGCCGTGTTTCGGTGCCACCAGATAGGTGTTGCAAAACCCTACGACGCTGAAGTGCTGGTAGATGTTCAATGGCGGGCCTCCTCGTAGTTTGAGTAGCGGAAGGAGACCCTGCGTTGGTCGGTAAAGACAAAATCAGCCTTCTTGAGATTGCAGTCCTCAAAATCCGTATCCCTGAGAAAACTGGAATTGAAGGTGGAGAAATAGAGATCACAGTCGCTGAAGTTGCAACGGTACGTATCGATGCCGCAGAAGTTCGTATGGATGATGACCGATCCGGAAAAGTCGCAATCGATCATCTTGCTTCCTGAGAAGACGCTGTAACGACAGAGGATATTGTTGAACTTGCAATTCTCAAAGAGACAGAAATCGAAAAAGGTATTGAGCAGCGTCACATGGGAAAAGTCGATGTTCCTGAAGGTACACCAGGCCATATTGGAGGCTACGATGGACTTTTTGGGCAGTACAAGATGTTCCAGTTCGCAGCCGGTAAGGGAGAAGTCGACCATATCACGGTCACTGAGCAACAGTTCGATCCAGTTTTGTTTCAGGCGTTCTTGGTCACTGCTGTGCCTGAAGCAATACGGGCCGTCTTCGCAGACATAGGTGTGGCAGCCTGCATGGCTGCACGTTTTGAAATTGAACATAGCATAACAGTATCAAAGAACCTCAGGTTGTCAAGAGAACGTTTTGTGGATACAGTAACGCTATGGAACAATTCAAGGGCAGGATACTCAGGGGTATCAACAATATTTACACGGTTGAGGCAGAGGGAAAAACACTGCTGTGCCGTATCAAGGGCAAACAGTTGTCGGTCAGTGAGGAGGAGTACAACCCCCTTGCTGTGGGTGACTGGGTGCTTGTGGTCCCCACCAATGAGAAGGAAGGCCTCATCACTGAGCGCCTGCCCCGTGCAAACTGTTTCCAACGTTGGAATGTCAAGGGTTCCACGAACCAGACAGTGGTTGCGAACATGGACATGATCGTCTGCGTAACCAGTGCCGACACTCCACCCTTCAGACCGCGTTTCATCGATCGTGTCATCGCCTGCAGCCAGGCTGTCGAAGTCATGATTGTCATGAACAAGAGCGATATTCTGCTTACCGAAGATGAGTATGAGCGCTTCGTCCTCTACAAGAAGCTCGGCTACCGCATCCTGGGAGTCAGCGCACTCAACGGAGAGAATATCGAGGAACTCAAGGAAGCGATTGCAGGCAAGCTTGTTGCCTTCGTCGGACAGAGCGGAGTAGGGAAGTCCACCCTGATCAACCGAATTCTTGGCAGCGAACAGCGAACAGCCGAGGTATGCGAAAAGTACAATCGGGGAAGGCATACCACCAATCACGCGTTGTTGCTCACCTATGGACCCTTCCGTATCGTGGACACCCCGGGAGTCAGGGAGATCATGGTGCCCCATACCGATCCTCACCGCTTGCTTTCTGCGTTCCCGGAGTTTGAAGCGTATGCCTCCGGTTGCGCCTATGAAGGGTGCCTGCATCAGGATGAGCCCGATTGCAAGGTGAAAGAGGCTGTGGAAGAGGGGTTGATCCACTACGACCGCTATGAGAGTTACCTGAGGATGCTTGCTTCCCTTGATGAGAAACAACCTGCATGGGTCGGCAAGCATGATCGTTCGAAATCCTGGCAAACCAGAATGGATACCGATGCATCACAAGAGTATTGAGGACCTTGCTTTTCAGCAGGTCCTGTCACAGATACAAGCAATGGCCCTCTCCGAAGAGGGACGTACGGAACTGCCCAAACTTCCGTTTCTCTATGACAAGGAAAGCCTGGGAAAGAGGCAGACGCAACTGGCGTCGCTTCTCAGGCTCAGGTCGCTCCAGCCGAATACCAGTCTCTCTTCGTTCCCTTCAGTGGCAGAGCAGGTGAAGCACCTCTCTGATCCCAGGTTCAGCCTTGAGGGAAGTGAGCTGTATGATCTTGGATGGTACATCCGTTCTTCACATCAGCTGCATCAGTTCTGCCACAGTGCTCTCGACGACGGAACCACGTTTGCGGTCCTTCACCCACTGATGGGGGAGAGCTTTTCCCAAGAACTGCTCACCCTTGCCCAGGCGATTGAGGATACCCTCGATGCCTCCGGCCAGGTGAAAGAGTCCCATCCGGCCCTTCGCACCTTGCGAAAGCAGGTTGAAGCCGCCAAGCAGGAGCGCTCGCGCTACTGCAACCAATTCATCCAGCGCAACAAGGAAGCTGTCCAGTCGGACCAGGAAGCCTTGCGTGACGGCAGGCTTGTCATCCCTGTGCGCAGTGACCGGCGTGCAGCCGTGCAAGGGTTCATCACCAGCACTTCCTCAAGCGGAAGTACCGTCTTCATGGAACCGTATGCCCTGGTGGAGATGAACAACTCGGTGGTCATGGCCCAGAATCAGATCCTCATCGAAATTGCCAAGATTCTCGCCGAGCTGAACGCAAAGGCGGGGATGTGCCGTCTTGAGCTCATCGATTTGCTTGCGAAAGTCGGAAGAACCGATGCGTTGCTCTCCATTGCCCGGTGGACGGAGAACTATGATGCCCATGCCACCGATTTGTCATGCGACCAGGTGAATCTGCTCGAAGCAAGGCACCCGCTTCTGGGAAAAAAGGCTGTTCCCATCAGCATAAAGCTGGATGAGGTGATCAAGGCCGTGGTCATCTCCGGTCCGAATGCCGGAGGCAAGACGGTTACCATCAAGACGGTGGGATTGTTTGCCTTGCTCAACCAGTTCTGCGGCTATCTTCCTGCAAAGGAGGGGAGCAGTCTCCCTCTCTTCGACAATGTGTTCACCGATATCGGTGACGAGCAGTCCATTGAGGCTGCGCTCTCCACCTTCAGCGGGCATATGAAACAGGTTGGCATGATCCTGCGCAGCATCTCTTCCCGCTCCCTGGTCATCCTTGACGAGTTGGGCAGCGGCACCGATCCTGTGGAAGGCTCTGCGATCGCTCGCTCAACCCTTGAGTACTGCCTCCAGCATGCAGCGCTTACCCTGGTGACCAGTCATCATGGTGTGCTCAAGCAGTTTGCCTATGCAAAGCAAGAGGTGATCAACGCTTCCATGGAGTTCAACGAGCACTCCCATCTTCCCACCTTCCGTGTCATCCAGGGTTTGCCCGGGGAGAGCCATGCCCTCGATACCGCAAGACTGATGCTGCTTCCGGATGAGGTGCTTGCCAAGGCCGAACAGTATCTGGGTAGTGAGGCGGTGCAGATCGGCTCCATCATCAAGGATCTTGAGGCTAAGCGACGGGAACTTGAACGGGAAGAACGCGAAATGCACCAGCGTTTTCTCGCCCTTCAGCGTGAAGTGAAAGAAATCCAGCTGAAAGAACTGAGGATCAAGCAACGGGAAACACAGCTCAAGCAGGAACAAACCACCTCCCTGAACCGTTTCCTTTTGGAAAAACGCAAGGAGCTTGAGAATCTGGTCAGCGATCTCAAGCAGGGGGAGCTTACCAAGACCAAGACCAAAAGTGTGAAGACCTTTGTCCAGACCATTGAGGAGAAGGTCAAGCTGAGCGAGCAAGAGCTGGGGGAAGCCGAAGAAGCGTTGGAAGAAGATACAAGCGGTGAGGATGTTGTGCTCAGCGAAGGCATGGATGTACTGTGCGGTACGGCAAAACGCGAAGGCAAAATCCTCAAGGATCTGGGAAAGGGACGCTTTCTGGTTGCCTTGGGCAGTATGCGCATGACACTGAAAGCTTCCCAGCTCTCGGTGCCGAAACGGCAGGAAACAGCGGTTTCGGTGATGTTCCAATCCTCGGCAGCCGAGCCGAAACTGACATTGGATGTACGGGGAATGACCTTGGAACAGGCTTTGGCCGCCTTGGATACCCAGCTTGAGAGTGCCCTGGTGCATGGGATGACCACCTTTTCCATCATCCATGGCTATGGGGATGGCATTCTGAGCAAAGGAATCGGTGAGTATCTTCGCTCACAGCGATCGGTCAAGGACCATCGGTTCGCCCTGCCCGAGGACGGTGGCATGGGCAAAACATACGTGATGCTTTAGGTTTTTTCCAGCCCTTCTTTACAGAGGGGCTTTTTAGTGGTATAACTTATTTAGTAATTTACTAAAGGTATTTAAATGAAGATTGATAAGAAACAATTGAAAGAACAGTACAAAGAGAGCAAACCCCCGATGGGTTGCTTTTCCCTGACCTGCCTTCCTGATGGAACCCGATACATCGGAAGCACCAAGAACCTTGGGGCGGCCCGCAACTCACTGATGTTCCGTCTCAGTATCGGGGCCCTGCAGAACTATCCCGAATTGCAGCGTCACTACACGAAGTTCGGCCCTTCGCAGGTTCCCTTCACCGTATTGGAAGAGCTGGAGTATGAAGAGGATGTACAGTCGTACGATGAGCAGCTGAGAACGCTGAAAGCGTTGTACCTGGAACGATATGCAGATGCAAAGGAGCTGTTGGTATGAAGATTCCCACAAGTTTGAAACACAAGCCGGTGATTGTGGTAAACAATTATGAGCACGTGGATGGAAAGGTCGCCAATGAGAGCGACGCAAAGGGCTTGTCCATCGGGCTGGCCCAATGGAATGACCGTGGCTCGGTTGAGGCGAGTGCGAAGGTCTGGAGACATACGGGGGAGAAGTGGTCACGTCAGAGTGAGGAGCTTCCCTTGCATCGTGTGCTGGATTTGGCGCTGCTCATCTGCAGGACAAGTCTCTATTTCCAGGATGCTTACCGGTTCCCCAAGTACTATGACCCTGCGGATCCACAGATCGACCGCATCGGCATGCAAGGCGATGCCATGACTGTTGAGGTGTGCACCACCAACGAGAAGATCGATACGGATATCCGCTTGCTTGCAGATGTGCTGGGAGGAGAGGGCGAGCGTTTGGGTGAACGGTTCCGTTTGCTCAGCGACATGCTCAAGCGAATGGGCTATTGAGCTCATCAAGAGGCGATGCTACTATGCAAGGGTAAGAGGAGTTTACTATGAGTGATTACATGGAAGGAACGGGAATCCAGTACCATTTGCATATCAAGCAAGGGGATGTCGGCAGGTATGTCATTCTCCCCGGGGATCCCAAGCGGGTCCCGCTCATCGCTCGCTATCTCGACGACGCAAAGCTGGTTGCCGACAGCCGCGAATATGTCACCTATACCGGCATGTTGGATGGGGAGCGTGTATCGGTCACCTCGACGGGAATCGGGGGACCCTCCGCATCCATTGCGATGGAAGAGTTGTACAAGTGCGGAAGCGACACCTTCATCAGGATGGGAACCTGCGGCGGCATTGCCCTTGATGTCATGGGTGGGGATGTGGTCATTGCCACTGCCGCTGTCCGGATGGAAGGCACCAGCCGTGAGTATGCACCGATCGAATTCCCAGCCGTTGCCTCCTTTGAGGTGGTGGAAGCCTTGGTTGAGGCGGGCAGGCAACTGAAAAAGCGCAGCCATACCGGAGTTGTGCAGTGCAAGGACTCCTTCTATGGACAGCACGACCCGGCCATCATGCCGGTCAGCTATGAGCTGATCAACAAATGGGAAGCATGGAAACGGCTGGGGGTGCTTGCCAGTGAGATGGAGAGTGCCGCTCTCTTTGTGGTTGCTGCCCGACTGGGCGCACGATGCGGAAGTGCCTTCTTTGTGGTAGGAAACCAGGAACGGGAGATTCTCGGTCTGGAAAACCCAAAACTGCATGATACGGAGGATGCCATCCGCCTGACGGTGCAGGGCTTACGCAATCTCATCGCGCGCGACCGGGAACTTGGTCGTTGAATACCGCCGTTTTTCGGCAATGATTGCCTCCAATGCCAAGGGCAGGATGGGGTTGCCTGTCTTGCCCAATTGGCAGAAGCAAGAACTTCTGTGAAAGAGTTCATAACTACCTGAGTAGCGATATGCCGTGCCGTTTCTTCCCAGGTGGGAGATGATGCTGAGCAGTTGCTCTTCTGAAACCATGCTGTTGGTGTCTGAACACCGCATCGGTATAGGACTCGCACACAACAATTCCAGAAGCCCTGGCTCCAGCAGGTAATCAAGCACGTGAATGTTCTGATTCTGCAAGGAAAGGGAGAGGCGCAAAAGCACGCGTTCTGCGTGCCACATGGGAAATTCAGGCTTTGAAGTGAGAAGGTAGTAGTGCATGAGAACCTCCTATTCCTTGAGTAGGAGGCGATGCAGCTTTGCTTCAATACAGGCTGGCACCCTCTTGCTTCAAGCGTTCAAGGCTGGCCTCAAGCAGTGAATCAAGATCCTCGTGGTCGTCAGCACGCTGATACACCTCTATGGAAAACAGCTCAAGGCCAAGGGCCTCATACTCTGCTTGCAAGACAGGATGCGGGTACGTGCCCATATCCAACGTAAAGCGAGTGGTTTTTATCAAGGATGCAAGATCTTCGCCTTTTGCAAGATGCATGCGATTGGTCTGAAGGTTGCGGATGCAAAGCAAGCCTCGCTGGGCCTTGCTGGCATAAAGATGGGGATGTCGCGTGTGAAGTTCCATGGCCAGATAGTACAAAATATGCCTGTGGATGTACACGGGTGCCTGCAGTACCCCACATATTTTTCAGATATCGTCCCCATTGGGTGAATTTTGCTCTTTGGAGCAAGAAAGACTCGTTATTGTGTGACAAACGGCAGATGTACTGTCTGGAATTTCACATGTGTGGAAAAAGAAATCACAATCCTGATGAAAGATGTTGAAAATTTTGTGTGCTTGGACCATAATTCTGCTAGTTTGTCCACGGGGCAGGGATTTGGCCTTTTCTTGCATAAGATTGCCTAATCCCCTATCATGAGGCTCAGCATAAGGTAGGAAATCAGATGGCTCAACAGATTCAGGATTTGGTTGCTTCCATCCGCAAGGATGGGATTGAGGTTGCACAGAAAGAAGCAGCGCAGATTATTGCCGATGCAAAGCAACAGGCGGACGCCCTGCTTCGCGAAGCACGCAAGGAAGCTGCAGCATTGGTGGAGAATGCCCAGAGAGAGATGGATACACGGGATCAGAGTGCTCGTTCCTCTCTTCAGCAGGCCAGCAGGGATGTGCAGCTCTCCTTGAAGAAAGAGATTCTCACCCAGCTTGATGCCTTGTTGGTGAAGACCGTCGAAAAGAGTTTCGAAAGCAAGGATCTCATCAGCCTCATTGAGAAAGTTGTCTCCATGGAAGGCAATGCCGCTTCCAAGCAGGTTCAACTGTCGGAGAAAGATTTCTCAGCTTTGGCTGCCCAGCTGAAGACCCAGTTGCAGAAGAGCCTGAAGGAAGGCCTTGAGATCAAACCGGTTGCTTCCGTCTCCTCGGGCTTCAGGCTTGCTGAGAAGGATGGTTCGGGGTTCTATGATTTCAGTGCTGAAGAAACAGCTGCACTGCTGAAGCCGTTCCTCTCTGCTGCAATCGCAGACATCGTCTTCGGTCAGGCTAAATAAGGAGCAGTCAGTGGCTTCCTATTATTATCTGGTAGCGAGTCTGCCTTCCCTTCGGTATGAAGGAAGTCTGCCGTTTACCACAGAGTCCTTTCTCAAGCTCTGTACCAACCAGCTCAGCGATACCCATTTTGCAATGGTCCGTGCAGTGTTGCTTGGTCAGCCTTGTTCTCATCGTTTTGTGCATTCCTATGAGCACTTTGCTTCCATGGTGAAAAAGGAACTTACTGAGCAACGCAGCCGAAAGCTCTCTCTTTCCGATTCTTCCTACAAGAATGATGGGGATAGGGAAGCACACATTGCGGATGTGGTGCGCCAAGCACTTTCGATGGAGGATGTGTTGGCTGCAGAAATGCTTCTGGTACAACTGCATTGGAACTTTATTGATGAGCTCTGTGCTTTGCATACCTTCGATATTGAGGCAGTGCTGGGGTATGCGATCAAGCTGAGGATGCTCGAGAGAAAGAGCCTCTTTACCCGCGAGGAAGGCAATGCTGAGTTCAAGCGGCTTTTCTCCAATATACAGACAGAAATAGAGAACAATTAGTGGAGTTGGATATGGCAAATACAAGTGGGCGTGTACTGGGCGTCAATGGGAACATGGTTACAGTCGAGTTTGACAGCGCCATCTCGAAGAACGAGGTCGGGTATATCCATGTTGGGGATGACCGGCTCAAGGGTGAGGTCATCAGGATCAACGGCAATACCGCCAGTCTTCAGGTTTTTGAGATGACAAACGGCATTCGTGTCGGGGATGTTGTTGAATTCTCCCAGGAGATGCTCAGCGTCACCTTGGGACCTGGATTGCTGCAGCAGATTTATGATGGGTTGCAGAACCCCCTTCCTGAGCTTGCTTCCCAGTGTGGATTCTTTCTGCAGCGTGGTGTCTATCTTGATGCCATTCCCAATCGCTCCTGGGATTTCACTCCCACCGTTGCCGTTGGCGCTCAGCTTCGCATAGGGGACACCATCGGGACGGTTCCCGAGGGGTTGTTCACCCACCAGATCATGGTTCCCTTTACGTTTGCCGACACAACCTACAAGGTTGTCTCGATCGTGGAGAAGGGTACATACGGAGTGCGTGAAACCATCTGCACCGTAGAGGATCCGAAAGGCAACAAGAAAGAGCTTTCCATGGTCTTTACCTGGCCGGTCAAGAAAGCCATCAAGCTCTATGAGGAGCGGCTCAGACCTGATGAGACCCTGGTAACCAAAATCAGGATCATTGACACCTTCCTTCCCGTTGCAAAGGGCGGGACGTACTGTACACCCGGTCCTTTCGGTGCTGGAAAGACGGTTTTGCAGCATATGACCAGCCGAAACGCTGATGTTGACATCGTCATCATCGCCGCCTGCGGCGAACGTGCAGGTGAGGTTGTAGAGGTTCTGAAAGAGTTCCCTGAACTTACCGACCCGAAAACCGGCAGATCCCTGATGGAACGCACCATCATCATCTGCAACACTTCTTCCATGCCGGTGGCAAGCCGCGAAGCTTCGGTATACACGGCAGTGACCATTGCCGAGTACTATCGCCAGATGGGTCTGAACATCCTCTTGCTTGCCGACTCCACCAGCCGCTGGGCACAGGCAATGCGCGAAATGAGCGGAAGACTGGAAGAGATTCCCGGCGAGGAAGCGTTCCCGGCTTATCTTGAAAGCCGTATTGCAGAGTTCTACGAACGGGCAGGAAAGGTACGGTTGCGTGATGGACGGATCGGCTCTGTCACCATCGGTGGAACGGTCAGTCCTGCCGGCGGTAACTTTGAGGAACCGGTGACGCAGGCAACACTGAAAGTGGTCGGAGCGTTCCACGGTCTCTCCCGTGAACGCAGTGATGCCAGAAAGTACCCAGCCATCGATCCTCTCTCCTCATGGTCGAAGTACCAGGGAGTCATCAAGCAGGCGAAAGTGGAGTATGCCAGAAACATTCTCTTCAGAGGCAGCGAGATCAACCAGATGATGAAGGTCGTAGGTGAAGAGGGTACCTCGGTAGCCGACTACATCACCTATCAGAAGAGTGAGCTGATTGACGCTTTCTATTTGCAGCAGAACTCCTTCGACCCGGTTGACTCCTCGGTTCCTGTCGAGCGCCAGCGCCACAGCTTTGATCTTCTGTTCAAGGTACTCGCAAGTGAGTTCGATCTGGAGGACAAGAAAAAGGTTCGTTCCTTCTTCAATACGATCCGTCAGGACTTCCTGGACTGGAACAACGTTGAGTTCAACAGTGAGCGGTTCAAGCAGATAGAAAAGAAGATTGAGGCCAATTACCAGGCCAAGCAGGTCAGTGTTGACCCGGATGCCGAAAAGCTGATCTAAGGGGTTGAAGATGCAGAAAGTATATTCGAAGATAGAATCCATTGTAGGCAACGTCATCACTGTCCGTGCCCAGGGGGTACGCAACAGTGAACTTGCAATTGTAACCTCTCCTGCATCCCAGAGCTATGCAAACGTCATCAAGCTGGATGACGATCTTGTATCGCTGCAGGTATTCAGTGGTGCCCAGGGCATCTCAACCGGTGACCAGGTTCGGTTCTTGGGTGTCCCGATGCGGGTTTCCTATACCGAGCATCTGCTGGGTAGGGTGTTTGACGGTACCGGCACTCCCCGTGACAACGGGCCGAGCCTTACCGACAACATGATTGACATCGGCGGTCCATCGGTCAATCCGGCAAAACGCATCATTCCCCGGAACATGATTCGTACCGGTATCCCGATGATTGACGTGTTCAATACCCTGGTCGAAAGCCAGAAACTTCCGATTTTCTCCGTCAGCGGTGAGCCGTACAACGAGTTGTTGGCACGCATCGCCATGCAGGCTGAGGTTGACCTTATTGTGCTCGGTGGCATGGGCCTGAAGTACGACGACTATCTCTTCTTCCGCGATACGCTGGAAGGAAGTGGTGCCATGAGTCGTACCATCATGTTTGTCCATACCGCCAGTGACCCGACCGTAGAATGCATGCTTGTTCCTGACATGTCCCTCGCAGTAGCCGAGCGCTTTGCCCTTGATGGCAAGAAGGTGCTTGTCCTGCTTACCGACATGACAAACTTTGCAGATGCCATGAAAGAAATGGCCATCACCATGGATCAGGTTCCTTCAAACCGAGGGTATCCGGGCGACTTGTACAGCTCCCTTGCTTCCCGCTATGAGAAGGCTGTCGACTTCGAGGGTGCCGGTTCGGTCACCATCCTGGCTGTTACCACCATGCCTGGTGATGACGTAACGCATCCTGTTCCGGACAATACCGGATACATCACCGAAGGCCAGTACTATCTCAAGGGCGGAAGAATCGAACCTTTCGGTTCACTCAGCCGCCTCAAGCAGCAGGTCAACAAGGACACCCGTGACGACCACCGGGCTCTGATGGATGGTATGATCAAGCTCTATGCCTCCTACAAGGAGTCTGTCGAGAAGAAGTCCATGGGCTTCATGATGACCGAATGGGACGAGAAGCTTCTCAAGTATGGCCGGTTCTTTGAGACGAAGCTGATGGACCTGAGTGTGAATATTCCCCTTGAGCAGGCTTTGGACCTGGGTTGGGAGATTCTCGCAGACTGTTTTGAGCCGAATGAAACCGGACTCAAGAGTGACCTCATCCTCAGCCGCTGGCCGAAGAAGTTGAACGACTAAGGAGTTGAGATGGCCGTCAAACTGACGAAGAACGAGCAGAAACTGCAAAAGGACAGGCTGAAGCAATACCAACGGTATCTGCCGACCCTGCAGCTGAAAAAACAACAGCTGCAGATGGTCATACGGCAGATAGAAGCCGAGGTTGCGAAGCTGAGAGCCAAGCAGGAGAAGCTGGTTCAGGATATGCAGTCCTGGATTGCCGTGTACAACGAAAATACGGCGTTCAGTGATGAGCTGAAAGTGGAGAACCTGATCAAGGTTGATCGGGTGGTGAAGGCCAAAGGCAATATTGCCGGCGTAAATATTCCTGTATTCAAGGAACTTACCTTCATCCCCATTTCGTACGATCTCAATGCCTATCCACTTTGGGTGGACAAGGCATTGGAAAGTCTTCGTGACTGTGCTCGCTACGACGCCTTGATCGGAACCCTGGAGCAACAGATCAAATTGTTGGGCAGGGAGCTGAGAACTACCAGCCAGCGGGTGAATCTCTTTGAGAAGGTGAAGATACCTGAAGCAAAGACCAACATCCGCAAAATTGGAATTTACCTCGGTGATCAGCAGACAGCTGCTGTTGTCCGGGGCAAGATCGCGAAGAAAAAGCTGATGCAGGGGGCTTGAGATGATTGTACCGATGAAGAAAGCCTATGTGGTGGTACAAGAGCATAACAGCCGTTCCATGCTCAGGGATCTGCGTAAGGCGGGTCTGCTGCACATCGTCACCGAGACGGTTCAGAATGAACAGCTGGAAAGCTTGGCTAAAGCGTATGACCGTATGAGTCAGACTCGTTCAGTCATCGCTGACTTGCAGGACAAGAAACAGAAAATTGGGCAGCAGGCAGTCTCTGATGAGGCTTTTGCCGAGATACTGGAGCGGTACACGGGACTGTTGGATTCCAGAAAGGAACACGAGCAGAATCTGGTACACTTCAAAAGCCAGGCGGAAGTACTCAAGGGTTGGGGGGATTTTGATCCCGAAGATCTTCGTTACTTGCGTCAGAAGGGTCTTGAGCTTTTCTTCTATACGATTGGCAAGAAGGACCTTGCCAAGCTGGATGCCTCAATTTCCTACATTCAGCTTGCACCCGTGGCGGGCATGGAAGCAATAGCAACCATCGGATCTCCGCTTCCTGCTGAGATTTCTGCAAGCCAGCTGCACGTTCCTGAGTATGGGCTGAATGCCTTGCTTGAACGGATCAAGCAGACTGAATCGGCACTTGCTTCCATCCAGGACAGTCTGCGTCAGGGCGGAACGTATCTTGATGCATTCTCCCACCAGATGAAGAGAATGGAAATGGCCATGCGTTTTGAGCAGGTTGGAGCGCATCTGGAGGGTGGGGAGGATCTTGCTTGGATCGAAGGATATCTTCCCGAACCCAAGAGCGAGGCCTTCATGTCCTACGCACATGATCATGGCTGGGCATATCTGCTTGAACCGGTGGGTGAGGAGGACAATCCTCCTACTTTGGTGGAGTATCGCAAGGGATTTGGGATCATCAAGCCGGTGTTTGATATCCTTGGAACGGTACCTGGGTATCGTGAAAATGACATCAGTACCTGGTTCTTGCTGTTCTTCACCCTGTTCTTTGCCATGATCATAGGCGATGCAGGGTACGGATTGGTCTTTTTGCTTGCAGCCATCGGCCTGCATGCCAAGGCCAGAAAGGCAAACACCCTGGTGATGCTGATCTATGTGCTGAGTATCGCCACCATTGTGTGGGGAAGTCTGACAGGAACGTGGTTCGGCTCAAAGCAGATCCTGCTTTCGTTGCCACTGCTGCAATCGTTGGTCATCCCTTCCATCTCCAACTATCCTGAGCTCTTCGGCTTGACTGCGGTTGAGTCCCAAAATCAGGTGATGGAGCTGTGTTTCATCATTGGTACGATACAGCTTTCATTGGCGTGCATCCTCAATGTCGTGCATAAGATTCGGGAGAAAAATCTCAGCTTCCTTGCAGACATCGGATGGCTGATAGACATTCTGGCGCTCTATTTTGTGGTGCTCCAGTTGGTAGTAGGCCAACCTACCAACATTTCCGTTGTCTTTGCCCTGGTTGGCTTGGGATTCCTGCTTGTGGTTGTCTTTGGTGCCCAGGGACCGGGCATTTCGTTCGGAAAAGGATTGGCAAGCGGTCTTGGTGGGTTTTTCACGACCTTCCTCAATACCATCAGTGCTTTCTCGAACATCATGAGTTATATTCGTCTGTTCGCGGTCGGTATGGCTTCCGTGGCCATCGCCCAGAGTTTCAACAGTATGGCTGGTGGAATGATGAGCGGCTTTGCCATGGTGGCGGGAATCTTGGTCTTGGTCATCGGTCACTCACTGAATCTCGTCATGGGCTTGCTCAGTGTGGTGGTGCATGGGGTACGCCTCAATCTTTTGGAGTTCTCCGGTCAGCTCGGTATGGAGTGGACTGGGATCGCATATGAACCGTTTGCACAAACGGTAGAAGAAAACTGATCGTTGTTTGGTAACAACTAAGGAGAAAAACATGGGAAACTTGGAATTTATTGGATTGGCATGCGCACTTGCTCTTTCTGCACTCGGTTCAGGACTTGGTGCTGGTGCTGCTGCCCAGGCTGCGGTCGGTGGTTGGAAGAAGTGTTATGCAAACGGTAAGCCCGCTCCGTTCATCATGGTTGCATTTGCAGGTGCTCCCCTGACCCAGACCATTTATGGCTTCTTGCTGATGAACTTCATCGCTGCCGCCATTGCTGCAGGCGCTTCCTCCACACTCGCATTGGGTGTAGGTGTATTCGGTGGTGCTGCCATCGGGCTCTCTGCTTGGATGCAGGGAAAGACTGCCGCCTGTGCTTGTGATGCACTTGCTGAAACCGGCAAGGGTACCGCCAACTACTTCATCGTCATCGGTATCGTAGAAACGGTCGCTCTCTTCACCTTGGTCTTCAGTTTGCTCGCACTGCAATAAGCGTGCTACCGAACAACGGTTCATTCTATCGACAGGCACCCCTAGGGGTGCCTGTTTTCACTGGTAAAGGGACAGCTGTTTCTTTTCCAATGCCAGGAGCTTCTCCTTGACACCCATGCCGCCCGCATAGCCGGTCAAGCTTCCATCCTTGCCGATGACACGGTGACAGGGGATGATGATGGCTATGGGATTGCGATTATTGGCCATGCCAACTGCTCGAAACGCCTTTTCTTTGCCGATTGCATGGGCAATATCGGCATAGCTTACGGTCTTTCCATAGGGAATGGTCCTGAGCTGGTCCCATACCTTCTGCTGGAATGGTGTGCCTTCCGGCATGAGGGGCAGGGTGAAGGTCTGCAAGGACCCTGCAAAGTATGCAGCAAGCTGGCGCTTTGTCTCTTCAAGCACATCACAGGTTTGTTGTTGGTCCGACTCACCGAACCCAACCCCAAGCAGGTGGGAGGCAGTTGCACGAAGCAAAAGGTTGCCGACTGGGCTTTCATAGGTTATCTGATACATGGTTTCATCCTATAGGCACTTACCTTGGTTGGCAAGGGAGGCAAAGCCGCCTGTTCTTGTAAGGGAAGGGGATTTAGGTATATTCTGGCCGCTGTGAGGTACTGCATGATCTACGATACGATCGACCATATTCACGAGTATGCACCGCTGATTGATCACCTTGATTCTGCTGGGGAACAATTGCACACCCCTTGGGTGGTCGGCACACAAGCCCTGGAAGGAATGCACATCAGACGCAGTGAGGACGAGCTTACGCCCTTCTCCCATCGTTTCAAAGCTTCCAAGGATTCGGTGACGGTCCATATGGTTCTTTCAGGAAGCGAGTTGGTGGCGACCACGTATCACGAGCTTTCCAAGGGAAAGAAACCTGATGGGAACGGCCATATCCATATTGAGGATGGACCTGTTGCCGCAGCCTTGACGCTCCGCGAGGGGGATGTTGTCATCTTTATGCCATCCGAGCCGTACTGTCTGGGAATTGAGACCGCTGGGACAGCTTCCCCGCCAAGAACCCTTACGATCGAGCTGGAAAAGTAATTATAGCTTTACAAATGTGTAGCAAAAGCTTAACAAAACAGAATCTTCGGGGTATAGTGAGAAAGGTAGAGAAGGAGATTGCATATGACAGGTGACAATCATGTCATGATCGGGGGAAAGCTGCTTGGCAGGGGCTTGCCCATTCTGGTCCAGACCATGTACGACAGTGCACTTCCGCGCGAACGGGAGGATCTAGAGCAACTGGTGCGTCGCATCGGTACGCTCAATTCGATGGGTTGTGATATCATCCGGTTTTCCTATCCCTCATCAGACGATCATGAAAGCTTCTCCTATCTCTGCAAGCAGAGCCCCATCCCAGTGGTGGCTGATATCCATTTTGATTACCGTCTTGCCCTTGATGCCATCTCCTGCGGATGCCAGAAAATCAGGATCAATCCGGGAAACATCGGTGCACGCTGGAAAGTTGATGAGGTGGTGAAAAGTGCATTGGACAATCATGTTGCCATCCGCATCGGTCTGAACAGCGGGTCGCTTCCCAAAGGCAATGATCCTGTTCCCAAGCTGATGAGCGATACGGCACTTGAGTATCTGGATTGGTTCGAACAAGCCGGATTCACCAATACGGTCGTCTCGCTCAAAGCCAGTGATACCGATCTTACCCTGGAGGCAAACCGACGGTTTGCAAGCCTAAGCGACTATCCGCTGCACCTCGGCGTAACAGAGGCTGGTTCGGTTGTCTCGGCAATCACACGGTCGACGTGGGCACTTGGCCAGTTGCTCAGTGAAGGCATAGGCAATACCCTGCGCATCAGCATCACCGGCGATATTGAGACGGAAGTCCAGGCAGGGGTGGAGCTCCTCAGGACGCTCGGCCTGCGCAAGAAAGGGATCAGGGTGGTCAGTTGCCCCCGTTGCGGAAGACACAGCTTTGACAGCCAGGGATTCCTGCAATCGGTTGAACAGGAACTGTTGACGATAGACAAGGATTTGACGGTGGCCATCATGGGTTGCCAGGTGAATGGTCCTGGTGAAGCAAAATCCGCTGACTTGGCCATAACCGGGATTGGGAACAGCATCTTTTTGTATGAGAAAGGAAAGCTCGTACGGAAAGTCGAGAAACATGAAGCAAAACAAGCATTATTGGAAGCGATAGAGCATGCAGAATAAATTGATCATCAGGGGGGCGAGGGAACACAATCTGAAGAACCTCGACCTTGAATTGACCAAAGACCAGTTGATTGTGATCAGCGGTTTGTCAGGAAGCGGAAAAAGCAGTCTTGCTTTCGATACCATCTTTGCCGAAGGGCAACGAAGGTATGTGGAAAGCCTGTCCAGTTATGCACGTATGTTCCTCGACAAAATGGACAAGCCGGACGTCGACTATATGGAAGGACTGAGTCCTGCCATCGCCATTGAGCAGAAGTCGACCCACAGAAATCCCCGTTCCACTGTCGGTACGGTGACGGAAATCTATGACTACTTTCGCTTGCTCTGGGCACGTGTGGGTGCCCCGCATTGCCATGTCTGCCACCGTCCCATCAGCGAGATGAGCGTTGACCAGATCATAGACGCCATTTTCAAGGCCAGTGAAGGGACTCGAATCATTGTCAGCGCCCCGGTGGCCATCGGCAAGAAAGGGGAGTTCAAGAAGGTTTTTGAAGATGCAAAGGTGTCAGGCTTTCAGCGTGTCAAAGTGGATGGTCAGATGTTCAACCTTGACGAGCCGATTTCTCTGGACAAGCAGGTAAAACACTCCATTGATGTGGTTGTCGACCGCCTGATCCTCAAGGATGACATCAGGGCCAGACTGGCATCCAGCATCGAAACGTGCAATGAGATGACCCAGGGCTTGGTGAAAATCACGTTTCTTTCTGAGGAAGGTGAGGAACACGAGGAAGTGTTCAGTGAACGCAACAGCTGTCCCCATTGCGGGATATCCTTGCCGGATCTTGAGCCTAGGTTGTTCAGCTTCAACAACCCCTACGGAGCCTGTCCGGAGTGCAATGGGCTTGGGGTCAAGACAGAGTTCGACCCTGACCTCGTCATCCCCGACTACTCCAAGAGCTTCAACCAGGGAGCCATCGCAACGATGAATCCTGATGCCCAATGGGCACGCTCCCAGTTCAAGGCATTGGCAAAGCATCTGAACTTCACCCTTGACACTCCGTTCTCTGAGCTTTCCGCCCAGACAATCCAAGCCATTCTCTACGGATCGGATGACAAGGTCTTCGTTGAGTATACCAGGGAGAAATCCCAACAGACATATCGTGTGGAGAAGCCCTTCCCGGGAATCATTCCCGATCTGCAGCGCAGGTATTACGAAACCAACAGTATGCAGATCAAGATGTGGATGAACGGTTTCCAGACCTCCAAGACCTGCCCGGTCTGCCATGGCGATAGATTGAGGGCAGAAGCACTTGCCGTGACGATCAATGACCTGAACATCATGCAGGCCACCAGACTCTCCGTGAAATTGGCAAATGAGTTCTTTGCCAAGCTTGTCCTGACGGAAAATCAGATGACCATCTCCTACCAGGTGCTGAAAGAGATCCGCAGCAGGCTCTCTTTCTTGCGTGATGTCGGCTTGAACTATCTTACCATTGACCGCAGCAGTGCAACACTCAGTGGGGGAGAAGCGCAGCGTATCCGTCTTGCCACCCAGATCGGGAGCGCTCTCAGCGGAGTTCTCTATGTGTTGGATGAGCCCTCCATCGGCCTGCACCAACGGGACAACCAGAAGCTCATCGATACCCTCAAGCACCTGCGCGATCTTGGCAATACGGTGCTCGTGGTTGAGCATGACGAGGCAACGATCAGGGAGGCTGACTATCTTGTCGACCTTGGTCCAGGGGCGGGCGTGCATGGTGGGTATATCACGGCACAAGGGACACCAGAGGAGGTTGCCGCCAATACGGAGAGTATCACAGGCCAGTATCTTGCCGGTACGATCTCCATGCAGATTCCCTCCCGAAGAAGGGAAGGGAATGGCAACGTGCTGCGAATCGAAGGAGCGAACAAGAACAATCTCAAACATGTCGATGTTGACATCCCATTGGGAAAACTCATTGTGCTTACCGGAGTGTCCGGCAGCGGCAAGAGTTCTCTCCTCAATGAGGTTTTGCTCCCTGCGGTTCGCAGACAGCTTGCACGCAAGAGTCCCAACTACGAAGGATACTCTTCCATTACGGGTGTGGAACACTTGGACAAAGTCATCAATATCGACCAAAGCCCGATCGGAAGAACTCCCCGAAGCAACCCAGCCACCTATGTTGGGGTGTTTACTGCAATTCGTGAGTTGTTTGCTTCGCTTCCCGACAGCAAGGCACGCGGCTACAAGAGCGGGCGTTTCTCCTTCAATGTCCCTGGTGGCCGTTGCGAGAACTGCCAAGGCGATGGAAATCTGAAGATCGAGATGAATTTCCTTCCTGATGTGTACGTTACGTGCGACGTATGCCATGGAAAGCGTTTCAACAAGGAGACCCTTTCTGTCCGGTACAAGGGAAAGAACATCCATGAGGTGTTGGAGATGACCATGGAAGAGGCTTCCCAATTCTTCAGCGCCATTCCCAGGATCAAGCGAAAGATAGACACCCTGATCTCTGTCGGTTTGGAGTACATCAAGCTTGGCCAGAGTGCCCTTACGCTCAGCGGTGGGGAAGCCCAGCGAGTGAAACTCGGCCTTGAGCTCTCCAAATACGGGACCGGCAAAACCCTGTATGTGCTGGATGAACCTACCACCGGCCTGCACTTCGCAGATGTGAAGAAGCTGATGGAAGTGCTCAACCGCCTGGTGGATGCCGGCAATACGGTCATTCTGATTGAGCACAACCTGGATGTCATCATGCAAGCCGACCATCTCATTGACTTGGGTCCGGAAGGTGGTGATGGCGGAGGCATGGTTGTTGGTTTTGGAACTCCTGAGCACCTTGCCCTATGCAAGGAATCCCACACAGGGTATTATCTTGCTCAGATGTTCCATGAGAAAGGCTAAGAGAAGACCCATCCTCATCCTGGTGCTGCTTGCCCTGCTTTGTACAGGAGGGCAGGTTTTGTACGCTGAGACGGATCAGTTGCTCCTCTCTTTCCGCATCACCGATGCTGATGAGGAGCAACTGCGGGAGATGGTCCGGCTACGCGGTCTGCCGGAAAGCGACAAGGAAGCAATGCAGGCTTCACTGCTCTCTTATCATCAGGTGGAAGAAGCCGCTTCCCATGCCGATACAGCAGATTCCTTGTCATATGAGATGGAAATCATCAGTGCCGATTCGCTCGAGTCGGACAGCAAATCCTCTGTTGTCCTGCTCACGGGTAATGTCATCATCTCCTTCAGACTTGAAGACGAGGAGATTCCGAAACATCTCTCGGCACAGAAGGTACTCATAGATCTCGATCGCAACTTGCTCAGCGCCCAAGGTCTTGTTTCGTATGAGGACAGCTCAGACAGTGCCGTACAATCGTTGGAAGGTTCCTTGGTCACCCTGAACTGGGACAGGAACACCCTATTGGTCAGCGGTGCAACCACATCAAGCGAGAAGACAAACAGCGAGGACAAGAAAGTTACCCTGTATACCTCAGGGCAGCAGATTTCGTTCCAGGGAGAAGGTGGCGGCGTTGTGTATCGGCAAGGCTGGATCGGTACCAGGAAGGAAGATCCTCTCTCATCCATTCGCGCCAAACAGCTCACGTTTCTCAACGGGGGTGATCTCATGGTCACCAACGCAACCCTCTCCATAGGCCGGGTACCGGTCTTCTATACCCCATTTTTCTTTTTCCCAGGCAACAGGATGGTAGGAAATCCATCGATGGGATTTGCCAGTGAGAGGGGAATGTTCGTCTCCACCACCTTTGAACTCTTCGGCTCCTATCCAAAGATCAAATCAGAAAGCACAAGCAGTTTCGCCAGTTTGCTTTCTTCCCCAAACAGCACCCAGACCTTCCGCGACGGCCCAATCCATTCAGAACAAGGAGAAGCAACGCCCCTTGAGAAATGGGCTAGGGAGAACGACAGTTATTTTGCCTTGCTGATGGATGCCTATGAACTGAGTGGTGTGCATGTTGGGTACGATACCAAACTCTCTTGGCTTGAAAAGCGCTTGGTATTGGAGGGGTTCAGTTCATTTGCCCTCTATCCTGAGGGAACGGAGGGGACGCTGACCTATTCCCAGGCTCCTCTGTTTCGCTGGATGAGCGAGCACACGCTCAAGATGGATACATCATGGGCTGATCTCACGCTCGACACCCCGGCCTATTCCGATCCCAAGGTGAAACGGTTGTATGCAAACCGCCTGACCTCATTCTCATTCGATTCGGTGTTGGGAAAGAACCAAGAGTTTCCCACCACCTATCTCAACGATATCACCAGCTATACCTGGAAGTTGGAAGGCAATTTCTCCTTTCCTGTTTCCAAGCTCTCTCCCTATCTGTCGAGCCTGAGGATTTCTTCGGTGACTGCGCGAAGCCGATGGGACTGGAAGGAGGAAAGTGCGGGAAGCGGCTATGCGTACCGGCTGGTTTCGGTTACCTTGCCGGATCTTTCCGCCTCTCTCGGCGGAACCTTGTTCTCGGTCTCCTCCGACATTGCACAGAAGCAACAAGACACTACGGTTGTGGAGCCAGCCAACCAGACTTTGGAGACTGATGCACTGCTTCCTTCGGCCTATCGGATAGGCCAGACTGAAACGAAATCGAAGCAGGCACAACAGACACGCTCGCTCTCCCTGACCTATTCGCTTGATCAGAAGCTAACTCATACGCTGCAATCGGATGGGGTGCAGGTCGACTGGGAGGATGACGCCTATCTCTATGCTCAGACAAAGGGATCGGTGCTTCTGTCCGCATCTCCCCACAGCGCACTGTTTACCTTCAGTGAGGAGCTGTTGCCCCAATATACACGTCTGGATGATCAGAGCAAGGAAGCCTATCGTACCGAACAGTTCCAACTTTTCAGTGTCACCAAGGCAGCAGTACCCTTGCTGGGCTTCTCCTATACCCTGAGCCAACGGATGCATCGATTCCAAAAGACCTATGCAACACAGCTTGTTGAGGAAATCGATACCTACTCATTTGATGCTGAGTCGGTTACGGTGCATCAGATCAAGGTGGAAAAATCGTTGTCGATGGGGCAGGGCTCACTCAAGCCCTCCCTTACGGCCAACCTCTACCCCATACGGCAAAGTCTCATTCCTTCCCTTACCTACAGCCAAGGAACGTTTGTGCTGGGAGCTTCACTGCAGTACGCCGAAACGAATCAGGTGCTCGAAAAGGAACGGGCGACGACGTCATTTTCTTTCACATCCAAGACATTCACCTTCTCCACCCAACAAACGTATGACTACACCAAAAGTGTGCGGACATGGTTCCAGGCTCTTGATATCGACCAAAGTGCAAAGCTTTCGATTCTGGATTCAAGACTTATCATCAGTGAACTGCTCTCTTATCAGGGAAGGTCAAGCAAGGGTGTGGACCACTACATCGACCAATTGAATCTCGATTTCAAGATACCGTATCTCTCGGTCACCTACATCAGTGAAGGACAGGTGGGTAATTTGCAACCGGAGCGTTTGAAGACCACTGTCTCAGCAAAGGATGTGACTCTGCGCTGGTGGAAGGGAAGGGTTGCGGTATCGCTTGGGCTTGAATCCTCATTCACCTTGCATTTTCAGGATATCTGGGCAACCAATCTGGATGTCCAGGCTTCCGTAGGGTTGGAAATTGCTGAGTTCCTCTCCTGTTCGCTGTCCATCAAGAGCTCAAACTCCGGATTCTCGCAGTATTATGACAGCCAACAGAACTTTGTATGGGCATGGATGTGGGAAGATCTGGTACGGAGCTTTGACTTTGCGGGCAATGGCAGGAATACCACCAATTTCAACCTCAGCTCGATATCCTTCGACCTGGTCCATGACCTGGATGACTGGTCCTTGAATTGTAAATACACGGGAAGTGTTGTATTATCGAACAACCAATATAGCTGGGTTCCCACGGTCTCCGTCTTCGTACGATGGAATACCATACCCGAATTGGATGTAGAGGAAACCTGGACGAAACCAACCAACGATTGGATTCGTTCCAGTACATCATAGGAATGTGCATGGATAGAAGCATCGAGTTTTCCAATGAGGAGCAAATGGAGAGGGTTCTGGGAATAAATGACCGGAACCTTCCATATCTTGAGGCATTGTTAGGATGCGATCTGTTTGTAAAAGGCATCATCTTGACCTGCCTGAGCAAGGATGAACTCGTTGCCAACCGGTTTTTGTCATTGCTTTCACGTCTCAGGACCCTTTCCGAGAACCAGCACTATTTCAGTGAAGCCGAAATCTTCATGGAGTTCCAAAGCCTGAAGCATGACCGGCCTCTTGAGGAGTTGCTCTCTGAGGAGAAGCAGGACAAGCCGTTCATTTTGGTCCACAACCGTTTCGCGTTTCCCAAAAGTCCACGCCAAGAGGCCTATATCAAGAGCATGGAGGAGAACCAGATTGTATTCGGCATCGGCCCAGCAGGCACAGGAAAGACATTTCTGGCTGTTGCCTACGCTCTCAGCCAGCTGATGGGTGGAAAACGGCAAAAATTGATCCTTACCAGACCTATCGTGGAAGCAGGAGAGAACCTTGGATTTCTTCCCGGAGATCTGGCACAGAAGATCAATCCGTATCTCAGGCCGTTGTGTGATGCAATGAAAGCTATGACCAGCGTGCAGAACATCCGCAAGCTTGAAGAGAACGGGAGCATTGAGATTGCCCCCCTGGCCTATATGCGGGGTCGCTCGCTCCAAAATGCCATCGTCATCCTTGATGAGGCGCAAAACACCACCATTGAGCAGATGCAGATGTTTTTGACCCGTCTTGGGGAGAATTCAAAGGCCATCATCACCGGTGACATCAGCCAAATCGATCTTCCCAAGCACAAGGGCAGTGGCCTTGTACATGCAAGAAACATTTTGCAGGGTATCAATGCCTTGGACTTCATCCTGTTTGATTCCCAGGATGTGGTTCGTTCCAGGATCGTACAGCAGATCATAAATGCGTATGCAAAAGACCAAGGTGCTCATGGACAGGGAGAAAGGCGATGAAGCAAAACAAAGCCTCTCTGGATCGGGGCAAAAAGAGCAAGCAAATCGAGCGGAAGGTCTCCTTGGTACTGATGGTTTGTACCGTCCTGCTTGCAATGCTCATTCCGCTTGGATCAAGCAGAACCTCAGACCGTGGACTTCGATCCCTTTCGGTTCGTTATGTTGCAGGAGAACTGGCAGAACAGGATGTTTTCGCCACCTCATCATTCCAGTACATAGATGAAACAAAGACCCAGCAGCATATTCTTGCCCAGGAGAAGGCTGTACTTCCGTACTTCTCATTCATGTTACGCTCCACCACGCTATCCACCCAACGGGTACAACAGTTTGTGCAGGCCTGGCTGGGGAAGGGGCAAGAGGAAGCCCAGCTTCTCCTCGATGCATTCGCCCTTTCTGATTCCAAGCATGTAGTGTCCCGTATTGCCGACCTTCCCCCTGAGGAGAGGCTTTTCTTGTTGCAGGCACTGCAGGAGACCAGTCATGCAGTACTCGAGGAAGGCCTCTATCGCACCGAAGAGATTGAGACGATCAGGCAACAGGGCTACGAACGATTCCTTCTGGACAATACGGTATCGATGGACACACAGCAAACGGCGCAGCAGAGATCGGTGGATGCCGTAATGACCGGTGAAACCTTGTTTGACTCCCTCTCCTCCTGGCTGAAAGGGTATGAGATGGTCAATGAGTCCTTTCAGTCTCATCTGATTGTTGATGCGCTCTCCTTGCTTATTGAAGCAAATGTTCACTATGAGGAAGTGAAGACACTTTCCTTGCGGGAAGAGGCCGCCCAAACCGTCATGCCGGTCATAGTGACGATCGAGCGTGGCCAGAAAATTCTTGCCAAGGATACGGTGGTTACCCTGGAACAGCTTGCCTTGCTGCAACGAATGGGTGAACAATCCTTCGGGTATACGGTATTTGAGCTTGTCGGAAGAGCCATTTTCATCTTGTTCGCGAGTGCTGTATCGGTCTATGTCTTTCTGCAATTCCTTCATAATGACAAGCGCCTCTACCTGTATTTGAATCTGATGCTTGTGTCTGTCATTCTTTCTCTTTTGGCCTTGTATATGATCGGCTATTTGTTGGAAAACAGGACTATCGTGTTTCTGGATTCCTATCTGCCCATTGTATTTGCTCCTTTGTTCACTGCCCACATCACCAGCAAAAAACGGCTGGGTCTGGTGACCGCGTTCTTGCTTTCCAGTTTTGTCACCCTCATGCCGCAGGCTTCTTCCATGACATTTTTCTTCAGCTTGAGCGTAAGTGGCATCTGTCTTTACTTTTTCCAATATACCATCAAGCGGCTTGAGGATTTGTTCAATTGGTTCTATGCAATCGTCATCAGCAGTTTTGCTGCCATTGCGTTGAATGTAGTGGTGGGAATCCAGCTCACCTCAGTGCTCCCTCTGATAGGGGGAATTGTCCTGAACGTGACCATCAGCTTGGTGTTTGCCGAGGCATTGGTTCCTCTGTGCGAACGGATGTTCAATATCCCCACGGCATACCGTCTCAGTGAGCTGGCCTTCAGTGACAGTCCTGTGTTGGAACGCTTGAGTACCGTCGCCCAGGGTACCTACAACCACAGCCGTTATGTCTCCGACCTTGCCTACAAGGCAGCGAAAGCCATTGGGGCGAATGCAATGCTTGCCAGGGTAGGAGGAATCTATCATGATATCGGGAAATCCGATCATCCTGAGTATTTCATTGAGAATCAGGGGACGGAGAACAAACATGATGACATCAAGCCGAGCCTATCGGTGGCAATCATCAAGAGTCATGTCAAACTCGGCTTGGAGAAGGGAAGGGAAGTGGGCCTTCCCCAGGAAGTGCTTGATATCATTGCCCAGCATCATGGCAATGATGTAATCCAGTTCTTCTACAACGAGGCAAAGGAACAGGCACTCAAGGCGGGTATGGATGTGAAGCAGGATGATTTTTCTTATTCCGGCGATGTCCCGGCCTTTCCTGAGTCAGCGATCGTAATGCTTGCCGATTGTGTGGAAGCTGCGAGCCGGACAATGAAGAAACCAAACCACTCAAAATATCAGAAATTGGTTCATTCCGTCATCATGGGAAAGATTGAGCGTGACCAGCTGAAGGATTCTCAGCTCTCGCTTACTGACCTTGATGTCATTGAGGATGCTTTCGTGCAAACCTTGATTGGAAGGGATCACCATCGCATCGAATACCCGGATGAAGCCAAAGAAGAAAGACCCAAGACGGAGGGATGATGAGCGCAACACATTTCATTGATGTTTCCTACGAAGAGGAAGCATATCGGTTGGAGGCTGATGAGCAGAAGGTGCTCTCCATCCTTACCAAGACGCTGGATTTGCTCAATCAGGCAAGTTGTGAGTTGTCGGTGAGTTTTGTCAGTGATGCTACGATACAGGGCCTGAACAAGGAGTACCGCTCCAAGGATGAGCCGACCGACATCCTCTCTTTTGCCCAGCAGGATGAGGTGGAGGATTTCAGTTGGCCTGAAGTGCAGTATGAAGGTGAGGAGAGTCTTCCGGAGGAGGTTGAGGTGCTTGGGGACATGGTGATTTCCCTTGATACCTTGAAAAGAAATGCACAATCCTTTAGTGTAGAAGAAGAGGAAGAACTGACTCGGTTGTTGATTCATGGCCTTTTGCACCTCTTGGGTGAGGATCATGAAAGCAATGATATGCATGAGCCTATGTTGATCAAACAGGAGCAGTTGCTTAATCAAGTGAGGGGGAGCAAACGTTGAGCTTGCCATGGAAAGGTCTGTTTAGGAAGAGCCTGGAGCGGGAAGACAGGGAAAACCGGTCGAAGGCTGAGATGGAAGAACGGCAGACCATGATTGAGGGCATCAGTGAGCTGAAGGACAAGACGGTCAAGGAAGTCATGGTCCCACGTGTGGATGTCCAGTTCATCAGCAGCGACATAAGTCTCGATGATTTGTATGCGATCATCCAGGAACAAGGGTATTCGCGCTATCCTGTCTATGAGCAGACCATTGACAACATCATCGGTGTGCTCTATGCAAAGGATATACTCCGCCACGGTATAGAAAAGGCTTTCAGTGCAAAGGCGCTGATGCGCAAGCCGTATTTCATCCCCGAAAGCAAGCACCTTGATGATTTGCTCCGTGAGTTCAAGTTGCGCAAGGTACACATTGCCATTGCCATTGATGAATACGGTGGGGTGAGCGGCATCATTTGCATGGAAGACATCCTTGAGGTCATCGTCGGTGACATCATGGATGAGTTTGATGAGGACGAGGATGACGGCATCTGCAAATTGGATGACAACACCTTCGTCGTTGATGCCCGTACGTCCATTGAGGAGATCAATGAGGCGATCGGGTTGCATTTGGGAGAGGAAGAGTTTGAAACCATCGGAGGCTATGTCTTCGAGTTGTTCGGACGGATTCCCCTCAAGGATGAATCGGTGGAAGACGATGAAGCCATCTTCACGGTCGAGGACATCGATGGACACAAGATCAACCAACTGAAATTGGTTGTCAAAACGTAAGGGTATACGTTGACCCGTAAATGCGGAAAACAGTATATTAATATCGATACATAAAATGAATTCCCGGAGGAACACAACAATGAAAATTGCAATCAATGGTTTTGGAAGAATTGGCCGCAATGTTTTCAAAATTGCTTTTGAAGACAAGAACATCGAGATCGTAGGCATCAATGACCTCACCGATCCCAAGACGCTTGCCCATCTTCTGAAATACGACTCCACCTATGGAGTATATGATAAGAGCGTGACTGTCGCAGAGAACGCTATTGTGGTTGATGGGAAGACCATTCCCGTGTACGCACTGCGCAATCCCGCAGAACTTCCCTGGAAAGAGCTTGGTGTTGATGTAGCCATCGAATCCACCGGCGTGTTCGCAGTAGCCGAGGGCCCGAAGGGCGGTTACAAGGATCACATCAAGGCTGGTGCCAAGAAAGTCATCCTCACCGTTCCTGCAAAGGACAAGATTGACCAGACTGTTGTTTGCGGCGTAAACGACGACAAGATCGACCACAGCCTGCTCGCATTCTCCAATGCTTCCTGCACCACCAACTGCCTTGCTCCCTTGGCAAAGGTTCTCCAGGACAACTTTGGCATCAAGCAGGGTCTCATGACCACTGTTCACTCCTACACCAATGACCAGGTCATGCTCGACCAGCCCCACAGTGATCTGAGAAGGGCAAGAGCTGGTGCTGTGTCGATCATCCCCACCACCACTGGTGCTGCAAAGGCTGTCAGTGAGGTTATTCCCGAGCTGAAGGGCAAGCTCAATGGCATGGCCATGCGCGTACCCACCCCGACCGGCAGCGTTGTCGACCTCGTGGTTGAGCTTGAAAAGGATGCAACCGTTGAGGAAGTGAATGCCGCAGTCAAGAAGGCAGCAGAGGGCGCTATGAAGGGTATCCTTGAGTACACTGAGGACCCGATCGTATCCCGCGATATCGTATCCAACAAGCACTCCTCGATCTTCGATGCCGCACTTACCATGAAAATGGGCGACAAGATGTTCAAGGTGATCAGCTGGTATGACAATGAGATGGGGTATTCCAACCGCGTTGTCGACCTTGCCAGAAAGCTGGTGAAATAACGAAGTATGCAGAATGAAGTCAGGCCTGTCGAAAACAGGCCTGATTTCCTTGCTGGGGACTGTCTTGCATGCCAAGACGCGATCGATGAAGAGAGGAACACTATGATTCTTAATACCATTCGTGAGTGTGATTTCACCAACAAGAAAGCTTTGGTACGTGTAGATTTCAATGTACCACTCAAAGATGGTGTCGTCACTGACGATACCCGTATTCGTGCTGCCCTTCCTACCATCAAGTATCTGCTTGACGGTGGTGCTGCAGTTATTGTGATGAGCCATTTCGGCCGCCCCAAGGGGAAGAAGAACCCTGAGTTCTCCATGGCCCCCATCGCCAAGTGTTTCTCCGAATTGCTTGGCAAGAACGTCACCCTTGCCGCAGATGTCATCGGCAGTGAGGTGGAAGCACGGGTAAAACAGCTTAAGGCTGGTGATGTACTGTTGCTTGAGAATGTCCGTTTCTATGCAGAAGAAGAAGCCAATGATGCAGCCTTTGCAAAGAGCCTTGCCTCGTTTGGAGATGTATATGTGAATGATGCCTTCGGCACCGCTCACCGTGCGCATGCCTCAACAGAAGGTGTTGCACACTATCTTCCCTCCTATGCAGGTTTCCTGATCGAGAAAGAAGTCAAGTTCATGGGTCCTCTGTTGGATAATCCCGAAAAGCCGTTTGTGGCGATCATCGGTGGGTCGAAGGTTTCCAGCAAGATCGGTGTATTGGAAAGTCTTATCCGCACCAGTGACACCATTGTCATCGGTGGTGGCATGGCCTACACCTTCCTTGCTGTCCAGGGGCATTCCATCGGAAAGAGCCTGGTCGAAGAGGAGTACAAGGACACGGCCTCATCCTTCCTTGCAAAAGCAAAGGAGAAGGGTGTGCAGGTCATTCTTCCCGTTGACCATCTCTGTGGTGCGGCGTTCAGTGCCGATACCGAAGTGGTGGCTGTCGATGGGGTGGATATTCCTGAGAACCTGATCGGCATGGATATTGGTCCGAAGACGGTTTCGAAGATTGTCGAAGCTGTGCTTGGTGCCAAGAGTGTCGTCTGGAACGGCCCGATGGGTGTGTTCGAGTTCGATTCCTTTGCCCAGGGAACCCTGACCGTGGCGAAGGCACTTGCACAGAGCAGTGCTACAAGCGTTGTTGGCGGTGGTGACTCGGTTGCCGCAATCAATAAATTCGATCTGGCTGACAAGATCAGTCACGTCAGCACCGGTGGTGGAGCTTCCCTTGAGTTCCTCGAAGGCAAGGTTCTGCCGGGCATCAAGGCATTGGAGAAATAAGATGAGAAAACCCTATATTGCAGGCAACTGGAAGATGAACATGACCCCCAGCGAAGGCAAGGCATTTGCCGCTGAGTTGGTGAAGGCTCTCGAAGGCAGTTCGGTGAAGGTGATGATCGCACCGCCGTATGTCACCATTCCCGCTGTGCTTGAGGCTGTCAAAGGTTCTTCGGTCATCGTTGCCGCACAGAATATGAGTGACAACCTCAGTGGTGCCTATACCGGTGAGGTAAGTGCCAAGATGCTCAAGGATCTCGGTGTCACCAATGTAATACTTGGTCACAGTGAGAGAAGGGCTCTCTATCATGAGAATGATCAGTTCAT